>Ga0335085_10000350_pt1 | contig 134351 bp, 109 predicted proteins | sample Lox_Sample_45_FD_206712 | JGI IMG/M metagenome (GOLD analysis project Ga0335085, IMG submission 206712) | Soil microbial communities from Loxahatchee National Wildlife Refuge, Florida, United States - Lox_Sample_4.5 | ecosystem: Environmental > Terrestrial > Soil > Wetlands | place: USA...
CCTTCGCAAGCCGGCCCGGAATCCGCCACGCTGACGGTGACCGACAATGCGGGCGGAGTGAACGGGTCGACACAAACGGTGGCTCTGAGCGGCACGGGACAGGACTTCGCGCTCAGCGCAACGAATGCGACGCTCACTGTTACGGCTGGTGGCACGGCCACGGATTCCTTGCAACTCGCATCGCTGGGTGGACTCAACGGCACAGCGGCTCTGACGTGCTCGGGGGAACCGGCGAAATCGACGTGCACAATGACGCCTTCATCGGTGACGGTAGGCGGCAACCCTGCAAGCGCCTCGTTGAGCATCGTAACGACCGCCGCTTCGGTCACTCCGTCAGGGCCAAGCGCGCCGGGTGCTCCGTCCGCGACGTTGTGGCTCGGACTGCTGGCGCTGTTGGGCTCTTTGGCTGCCGCCGTTCTACGGCGGCTGGCACCGGCGAAGGCGGGTGGGCTGGTGCCGCTCGGTTTTGCGGTGGCGCTGGCCACGGCGATCTGTGTCTCCTGCGCCAGCGGAGGCCGAGCTGGAGGTGGAGGGTCGAGCGGCGCTCCGCCGGGCACGTCCACAGGAGGGTCGAGCGGCACTCCGCCGGGCACGTCCACGATCACCGTGAGGGCCACGTCGGGAAGCCTGTCCCACACCGTCAACGTCTCGCTGACTGTGCAATAGGCGATCAGTGTGACTGCCGGAGCCCGGTGTTCACGAACGAATCGTTTTCAGCCTATTGGGGCGAAGGTAGATTCCCGAGTTATTGGAAACGCCGATAGCTAAGAAGCACCAGCGCAGTTGTTGCAATCGACGGGCGCGCTTTGCAAGCAGGGGGTCGGGGTTCGAATCCCCTCAAAAAAGTTGGGTCCAACAACTGCCAAATTAGGTCCAAAACTGTGTACCATAACGTAGAACAAAGCTAGACGGACCAACAAGATAGATTTTTTGCAACTGCCTTGGGCGCAGGAGGTCTGGAGTTCAAATCTCCACGCCCCGACCAAAGGCTTTTCTGCCGGCGGGAACAGCGGTTTGTGCACCGGCGGGACGCATTGGAGCGACGGCTCCGGGATCGTAGCTACATCACTCGAACCAATAATCCAGCCATCCGTCGGCTCCTTTGCCAAAACTGCGTTCAAAGCCGCCCTCGCCGCGCAGCCCGGAAAGATCGGCTGCTCCCGATCCGGGAACGACAAACCATGTCCCTTTGATCTTGCCGTTCTTCACCATTTCTGAACCTCGAAGCACGAAGGTGCCCCGGCGTCCGCCCAGTTTTCCACGGAATCGTTGCATGCTAACAAGCGAGGCGGATTTATCGTCGCGCAGGAGCTGTAAAGCTCGCACCGTCGATATCTCCGCTGACGTTTCGCTGAGGTGGAGCTCCAGGAGCGCCGGGCTCGCGGTTTGGTCGTAGGGCTTGGCTTCGGAACTCTGCACGGTAATTTTTGCTGTAGCTCAGGCGCGCGTGCGCGGCCCCGCCTGCGATTGCCAGGTCGTGCGTATCGATTCGGTCATTTGTACCCTCGCGTCGTTACATTGCGGCCAAGCGTGCGATGCGCACAGAGTCACGCGCCGTGTGCCCGGCCGGAAAGGGTCGGGTTCGTGGTTGCGGGAGTCCCGACGAACTCTCGCACCAATGCGGCGATCTCATCTGCCGCTGTATCCAATGCGAAGTGCCCTCCGTCTACGATGTGCACTTCGGCTTTCGGCACATCGTGACGATAGGCTTCCGGCTCTGAGGGATCGAACGAGCTTTCATACTTGCCCCAGATCACCAGCAGGCGCGGCTGCTTTTCGCGCATCCACGCTTGCCATTTGGGGTAGTCGTCAACGTTCGTGCGGTAATCGTAAAAGAGGTCGCTTTGAATCTCGGCCTGGCCGGGCTGGTTGAGAAAATAATATTCATCGGTCCAGAGATCAGGGTTATGCCGCTCAAGGTTGGGATCGTCGCCGACGTGGCGCGCCCGTGTCGTCGGGAGCGAAAGGAGATTGGTGCGAAGCGTGCCTTCGTTGGAGGCGCGATCGGCCCAAAAGACGCGCCGCGGCTTCCAATTCGCGCCCAGGCCTTCGTTGTGCGCCACCGCGTCCTGAACGATAAGAGCCTCGATCCGCTCCGGATGGGCCAAGGCCATGCGAAAACCGACCGGCCCGCCGTAATCCTGCATGTAAAGCGTATAGCGCGGGAGCCCGAGCGCTTCGGTGAAGTGGGTCATGATCTCCGCGTAACGATCGAACGTGTACGCGAATTTCTTCGGGTCCGGCCATTCGCTATGTCCGAAACCCGGGTAATCGGGCGCAACCAGGCGATAACGATCCGAAAGCCGCGCAAAGAGAGGCTCGAACATCCGCGACGAAGAGGGAAGTCCGTGCAGCAGCAGAAGCGTTGGCGCGTCTTTCGGGCCGGCCTCTCGGTAAAAGATGGAGAGCCCGTCGACCTGCTTGGTGCGGTAAAAAGTCGGGTGCTCCATGGAAGCTTCCTTTCATTGATGCCGGGTCGTTGATGGGGCTTGGCCCGTTACCATTTGCCCACATGTGCACCGCCGTCTACGTGCAGCACTTCCCCGGTCACTTGGCCGGCTTCCGTCAGATAGACGATCGCGTCCACGACGTCTTTCACGCGGCAAATCTGTCCCATCGGCTGCAGCGTCCTGAGAAAATCCTTGGGCTGATCGTCGTGCATGGAGGTATCGACAACGCCCGGCGCCACTGCATTCACGCGTATGCCGTGTTTTGCATATTCCATCGCCAAGCTGCGCGTGACGGCTTCGAGGCCCCCTTTGGTGATCATCGGAACCGCGGAGTTTACTCCCGCGATCGGATGATTCACCTGAGCCGTCGAGAGATTGACGATGCTGCCGCCGCTATTCTGAGCCAGCATCTGCTCGATCGCCAGTTGGCTGATGAAGAGAAAGCCTTCGATGTTCACCGAGAAGAGCGACCGCAGATCGCCGTCGGTATAGTCGGTGAAGGGCTTTGCGAAATAGATGCCGGCGTTGTTTACGAGCGCGTCGATCGATCCGAATTTACCCTTGGCAACTTCGCAGATCTTCTTCGCCGTTTCGGCCTCGGCAATGTTGCCGTCGACCAATGCCAGCTGGTCTGTCGCCTCGAACGGGCCCGACTTGGTGATGTTTCGAGAATTCGCCACCACGTTGTAACCCCGCTCCAAAAATGCCTTCACCAGACCCGCCCCGATGCCTTGTGATCCGCCAGTCACGATGGCCGTTTTCCGCGCGACTGCCATTCCCAACTCCTTTTCCTCACGCGCCGGCAGCGGCAACAGACAAAGCATCCCGTGCGCGCCTCTGCTTTTGTTGAAGCTACGGGCTCACCCCTCCGTGAGCTGCTGGCCGCCGTCGATATCGTATGTTGCTCCGGTGACCGCCGTGTTGGTCATGAGGTGAACGGCGAGCGCGGCAATGTCCGCCGGGCCGACCACGCGTCCGATCGGCAGCGTCTTGCGGAGATGCTCGCGGCGCGCCTCCAGCTGATCGCCGAGCAGCGAGGCCGAGAGCGGTGAGTCCACGAAGCCCGCCGCGATCAGGTTCACGCGTACGGGCGCGAGCTCGAGCGCCAGGTCCTTCGTCAGGGCCGGCATCGCGGCGCTCAAAGCCCCGATGAGGGCCATCCCTGGCGCTGTGTGGCGGCCGCCTGTGCCGGTCATGAAGAGCAGAGTCCCTCCTGGGCGAACCTTTTTTGCGGCCAGGCGAGCCACCTCGATCGGCAGGAAAAGGTGGGATTCCACGTCGCGCCGCGCCTTGTCAATGTCGAACTCCGCCAATGTCCCATAGTACGGACCGGGCCCGGTGACCAGCACGTGGTCGATCGGCGTCGGCAGCCCCTCGAAGAAGCGGTCGAGGCGCGCGAAGTCGGTGGCGTCAAACGCCGCGCTGCTCAGCGCGCCGAGTTCGCGTGCGGCGCGCTCCAGGCGCTCCGGGTCGCGCCCGGCGACAATCACATCCGCGCCCTCGGACCGTGCTTGCCGGGCCGTCTCCAGCCCGATCCCCGAGCTGCCGCCGATCACCACGACCTTCTGCCCGGCGAGTCCCGCTCTTGTGATGCTCGCCGCTACACCGCGGACTACGTTCGTGCTCATGTGGCTGTCTCCTTCGCTAAGTCGGGATGCCGCTCGCCCGGCGAGCCGCCACCGATGGCGGTGTCGGGGCGCATCGCTGCGATCGAGTTCATGACGCCCCCGCCTTACGCATTGCCGCCTCACCGTGCAGGGCGTGGAGCGCGCTGACGAAAATCTCCGAGAATGTCGGGAACGGCTGGATCGTATCGCGCAGCACCGCGAGCGGCACGTGGGCGCGGATGGCCAGCGTGGCCTGCTGCAGCCACTCGCCCGCCTCCGGACCCAGTGCGTAGGCGCCCGTCAGCCGCTCGCCGTCGCTCAACAGCGTGAGGAACCCGTTCGACTCCGCGAAGGCTCGCGTGTAGGTGGCGGTCTTGGGCAGGTCCTTCAGCCCCACGGTCGCGCTGAAGCGCGCCTCGGCCGCGCCCACGGCAGCTGCCTGCGGGTCGGTGAAGACGGCGCGCGGGACGGCTTCGTAGTTGGCCTCTCGCGGCACGCCGAGAATGTTCGACGCCACGACCTCGCCCTGGTACTTGCCGACGTGCGTCAGTTGCCAGATTCCGGTGACGTCTCCGATGGCCCACAGCCGGTCGCCCACCCGCAGGCGTGCGTCGACCGGGACCCCGTGCTTGTTCGCAGCGATACCCACTGTCTCCAGCCCGATGCCATCGACGCGCGGGCGGCGGCCGGTGGCGACCAGCAGGCGGTCGCCGCGAAGTTCGCGCCCGTCGTCGAGCTTCAGCACATAGTCGTCGCCCTCGCGTCCAGCCGCGGTCGCATTTGCGCTGAGCGCCACGCCGATTCCCTCACGCCGGAACACCTCGCCGAGCGCTTCGCCCAGCGGGGCCGGCTCGCGCGAAAGCAGATGCGCGGACCTCTCGACGATGGTAACCCCGCCGCCCAAGCGGCAGACCGCCTGGGCCATCTCCACCCCCACCGGACCGCCGCCCAGCACCAGCAGGCGTCGTGGGACCGCCTTCATGCCGGTGATCTCGCGGTTTGTCCAGATGCCCTCGAGCTCGCGCAGGCCGGGAACCGGCGGCATGACGGGGTCCGCGCCGTTGGCCAGCACGACGTGATCCGCGGTGTGGCGGACTCCATCGACCTCCACCACGCCCGTGCCCGCGAGCCGCCCGCGGCCGCGAAGCAGGACGATGCGGCGATCGGCCAGCCAGCGCTGCTGGCCCGCGTCGGAGTAGTTCGAGACCATGAGGTCGCGCCAGGCGAGCGCCGCGCCGACGTCGACTTCGGCTTTCGCCGCCGCTTCACGCGCGGCGTGGACGGCCTCGCCGGGGCGAAGCAGCGTCTTCGAAGGAATGCACGCCCAGTAGGAGCACTCGCCGCCCACCAGTTCGCGCTCTGCGAGCGCCACCCGCAGGCCGCCTTCGGCAAGCGCCCCGGCGCAGTGTTCGCCCGGCGATCCGCCGCCAATGACGATGACGTCGTAGTCGTTCACGTCGGCAGTTCCGTCCCGGCCTGCTCCGCCGCCATGTATTCGGCGTACCAGTCGGGCCAGTTCGGATCCGCATGGCCAATGCGTTTTTCGTGTTGGCCATGCGCGGCCGCCGCGCGCCGAAGCGCGCTCGCCAAGTCGCTTGCGGAGCCGAACGAAGTCACGCCCGAATCGATGCGCCCCGGAAGCCGGGTGGTGACCTCTTGCAGCAGCCAGACGTTGCCGTCCGGGTCGCTGAACGCGGCGCACGAAGAGTAGCTGCCGTGCCCGGGATCCGGGCCGCTGATGCGGCCGCCCGGACCGATGTGGAAGATTTCGCCCACCTCGATGCCCGCAGCCACCAGTTTATTCCTCGCATCCCCGATGTCGGAAACGATCAGGTACGATTTGGCTGAACCGGGCGCGGCCGGTGTGAGGTTCGCGCCGAATTGCACCGAACACGACGAGCCGTGCGGCGTAAGCTGCACGATGCCCGAGCCCGGGGGTGTGACGTCTTGCCGCCACCCCAACCTGAGATAGAACTGCGTCGCGCGGTCGACATCCGACACGGGGATGACGACGACCTCGACCTTCAGGTCCACTCGAGCGACACTGGTGGCCTTAGCGGGGACTACATTCGTGCTCATGGCTGCCTCCTGCGTTGTGTGGTTCTCGAACTCTCTGATTCAAAACGTGAAGTCAAGGGCCTGAACGCGGGCAACAGTCATGCGGCGGCTGACGCCTTTACTGGCTTTCCGGACCTATTGAACTCGACCCGACCTTGAACTCAAGAGGATCCTCGGTGACCGGTCCTCAATTGCGGGAATCAGCCTGTTTCGTACTACGCATAAGGCCGGGCTGCACATACAGCTTTTACCTGATTTTCACAGCCGCTTTCCGTTTCGATGCGGCGGTGCGCCTCGTCGTCACAGTAAAACTGATGTAGGCTGTAGTTTCTCAAGGAACAGGCGCGATGAGCGTTTGGAGCGGGGCCGCGGTGAGTGAAAGATTCTCGGGACAGGTCGCGTTGGTCGCGGGAGGCACGGGCGGCTTGGGCCGTGCCGTAAGCGTCGCTTTTCTGGAGGAAGGCGCCACGGTTGCTGTCCCTTACCGGAGCCAACAGGAGTTCGAAGCCTTGCGTTCCGCGGCAGGGTCCCTCGGTTCACGCCTGGAGGGCCATCCTGTCGATGTTACCGACGACGGCGCCGTTCATCAGTTGGTGGCCGCCATCATCGCTACGCACGGGCGCTTGGACGCCATGACCAATGCCGTCGGAGGTTACGCGGCCGGGCAGAAGCTTTGGGAGACCGATCCGAAGGTTTTCCAACAGATGCTATCCCTCAACTTCTTCTCAGGTTATCTGTTGGCGCGCGCCGTCGTTCCTGTGATGCTGAAGCAGGGGCGCGGCGCAATCGTCAACGTCGCCTCGATGGCGGCAATCGACCATGCCGGCTCCGCGGCGGCATACGTCGCGTCCAAGGCGGCGGCTGTGGCCACAATCGATTCGCTTGCTGCGGATCTAAAGGACACGGGCGTCCGCGCCAACTCGATTCTCCCAAGCATCATCGATACCGAAGAGAATCGCAAAGCCATGCCCAACGCCGATTTCGCGAAATGGCCCAAGCCGCGCGATATCGCTCGCGTCATTCTCTTCCTGTGCAGTGACGACGCCAAGCTGATTCAAGGCGCCGCTATCCCCGTTTAGCTCGCCGACGCTTTACGAAAGCGCAGACTTCCTTGGCAGGCTCATCTGAAGCAGGTTCTTGTGGCTTCTACCGCCGGCGTACGCACCAACTTCGCCAAATTTGCGGACCCGTGACATGCATTTGACGCTCTCGTGACAAATATCCCCCCTCGAATCCCCTAGCATTTCTATCGAGGTTGGAAGAACCGCCGGGAGCATGCGTGCCCGGCTTTTTGTGGAACTGCCGCAGAGCCAACTAGAAGGCAACGACAACCAGGGTGCTGCGGCCCTAAAGGCGGCGATCTCGTGAGTACGATTACATGGGACCAGGAACTCCTCTCGGCTTTACCGGCCTCGGCGGCTGAGGCCCATCCGAACCGAACACCGCTGGGCGAGCGGACCGAACTGGAAATCATTCGGCTCGCACAGGCGGGGGATGCAGCGGCGTTCGAGCATCTCTACGTGAAACACGGCCGGCGCGTCTACGCCGTTTGCCTGCGCATGACGGGAAACCCGCCCCTCGCGGAGGATCTGACGCAGGAGGCCTTCTTGCAAGTGTTCCGCAAGATTCATACCTTTCGCGCGGAATCGGCGTTCTCCACCTGGCTGCATCGCTTGGCCGTCAATATCGTCTTGATGCGGCGGCGCGTCAAGCATTTGAACGAGACGCCGCTCGACGCTCCGTTCGAGATGGACGGCGAGACTTTGCCGGCTAGGGAAATGGGGACCGTTGACTCCGCTGTCTCCGGCCTGGTGGACCGTCTGAACCTCGAGCGCGCCCTGGGAGAATTGCCGCGCGGATACGGAAGAGCTTTTGTTCTGCACGACGTTCTCGGTTACGAACATCACGAAATCGCGCAGGCCCTGGGCTGCTCCATCGGCACATCCAAATCGCAGCTCCACAAGGCGCGCATGCGCCTTCGCAAAATCTTGCGGAGTGCCACTCGGCCGAAGCTGTCGCCCTCCACGCTGTCCTTGCCGACGCGCCAGTAAACGAACGCCGGCCAGAACCGGCCAAAGCTGGTTAAGAGCCGACAAGACCTAGCAGAAACATGACGGGCTGTTTACACCGGTGTGGCAAGTCCGTTGTCGGACGAAGCTAACAATAAGATCCGTGCGGCAGGGACCTGCCAACCCGCAGGCGGCCGTAAATTTCACCAAACGAAAAAGGAGATCACCATGAATCCGGAGGCAGCGAACGGTTTCGACGCGCGGAGAAACGCAGCACGCCGGGGAGCTAGCGAAGTGCTTTGGCGGGCGATGAAATGTGCTGTCATCATTCTTGTTGCATTGCCCGCATTTGCACAATATGGCGGAACTATGGGGTCAGGCACGCCGAGCTACGGACACGGCGCGGCGATCGGAATTGGAGTCGGAGCGGCTGCGGCGGGCGCGGGGGCCATCTATTTTGCCACCCACCGCTCCAGCAGGGTCACCGGCTGCGTGGTGAAAGGCGATGGGGGGGTGCTCCTCACGGACGATAAGAGCAAGCGCGTGTTTGAACTTGTCGAGGGCTCGGCAAGCGTAAACTCCGGAGAGCGCGTTGAATTGAAAGGGAAAATCAAGAAGAATGAGTCCGGGAATCCCAGTTTCCAAGTGAAGAGTGTCGCCAAGGATCTGGGCGAGTGCCAGGCGCAAGCCAGCGCCGCTGTCGAAATCCCGGCAGTAGTTCAACCAACAACAAAGTAGACTCATGGTGACGAGGGCCGACAACAAGATTGGGAAAAAGATTGAGGAATTCGTCTGCTCCCAACGAAACGTCGCCACTTCCGAGCGTCCCCCCAAGCGTATTTGACAGGAACTTTGTCAATTCTGTGTCAACAGTCGGTAATGTGTTTGTCCCGAGGCCTCTTGATGCTTGTTTCTACCCTAAAGTAGACCTTCACCACGTTTTAAGCATCTAGAACCAAAGGATTTTTCCGGCCCGAATCGACGCCATGTGCCGATTTACGATCGTGAACAGAGCACTCATAGATGACCAACTGCACTCGTTGCGTGTCGACGCTGGAGGCTATGGAATCTGCCGCGCCGCCCGGCCGGTTGGCCTCGCGAGATCGGCCCCGGTCTCTGCAAATGTGATAGCTTCGCCTGTCCGCCCCTTCCATTCATTGCGACAGAGGAGTGCCTAATGCGTGCCGTTCTCCAACATCCGCTCCGCTCGTTGTGGCCATCGCTGTGCCTCGCGGCCTTCGCGGTTTTGCCGGCCTGCGCACAAGGGCCGTCGAGCCAACCGCCCGCCGACAGCCAGGCTGAACTGGGCGCCAATATCGAGGCCAACATCGAGGTGAAGATCGACGCGCTGACGCATTCGATCGAGCAGATGCAGAGCCAGCTTCAGCAGTCTCAAGCCGAGATTCAGCAGCTCCGGGAGATGCTCGCGGAGGTTCTCCGAGCCCAGGGCGCCCAGAGCACCCCGGGCACAATGAGTGCTGCAACTCTCGCCGGCGGCGACCGCGTCTTATCCCCCGCTGATCCGCAAGCTCCCGCCGCGAGCGGGCCTCCTGCGCAGATATCCGAAGACGATTGGCAGGTCCTGAACGCCCGGGTGCAAGAGCACGAGCAAGTAAAGGTGGCGAGTGCTTCCAAATATCGCCTCACGATTTCCGGTATTGCGCTATTCAACGTGTTCGATACCTCCGGTCAGGTCGATAACCTGGACGCTCCGAGCACAGCGATCGCCGTGGCAGCGAACGGCTCCGGCAGCCTCTCCGCGTCTTTCCGGCAATCGCTTCTGGGACTCCGGGGCATAGGACCGCGCGTCTTCGGAGCAAATACGAGCGCGGACTTGCAAGTGGATTTCCTGAACGGGACGGCAGGGCCCTACGGCTACGGCGCCGGCATCATGGGTTTGCGCATCGCGCGCGTGCAGTTCGACTGGCAGAATGCCTCCATCACCGGCGGCCTCGAGACGCCTTTCTTTGCGCCTAACTCTCCAACGTCTTACCTTTCGCTCGCTGTTCCCGCCTTTGCATCGGCCGGAAATCTTTGGAACTGGACTCCCGGCCTTCGGGCAGAGCGTAGATTTGACTTCACTTCGGCGGAATTGAAAGTAGAGGGAGGATTCCTAGATTCGGTGGGCTACACGGCGAGCACCTCGCAGAATCGCGTACCCACTCCCGGCGAAGCTTCCAGGCAACCTGTCTACGCCGTGCGCCTATCCGGGAACAACAGAATGGAAGATCGCGCCATCTCCTTTGGATTTTCGGGGATCTACGCGCCCTTGAGCTTCCCCGGAAAGACCCTATCGGCTTCGGGCGTCCTCGCCGATTGGAAGTTCCCGCTGCCCGGGAAACTGCAATTGAGCGGCGCCTTTTTCAGCGGGAAGGGCCTGGACGGCTTTGGCGGTCTTGCGCTTCCGTCCGTTTCCTCTACGGATTACGTACATTATCTCTACGTTACCGCGCCGACTCTCGCCGGCATCCCCGTAATCGGCGGCTGGTCGCAGCTGAAGTTCACGTTGAATAGCCGCAGCGAATTCAACCTGGCCGGCGGATTGGGGCAAAGAGACGCGGGACGATTGCGTGCCGCGGCGCAATTCGATCCCTTGCTGCTGACCATTCCTCCCAGCAATCGCGTCTTCTTCTTCAACTACATATTCCGGCCCCGCGGCGATCTCCTCTTTTCCGCCGAATATCGACGCTTCAATACCGGTGCGATTTTTGGCTCGCCGAATCTGACCGGCCAGGTCGGCTTGGCGGCGGGGTTTCTGTTTTAACCATGCTCAAATCAGTCCTCACCGCGACTTTGCTGGCGGCCGCTGCTTTGCAGCCGGTTGGCGGCTTTTCTGACGCGCGCACCGCTTCTGGCCGCAGTAGCGCCGTTCCCGAAGACGCGCCGATTGACACACCTGCGCCCAAGATCGATGTTTCTGGCAAAGTTCGTTTGGTTGAGAACGGTTCCGGCCGCATTGCCACCGACGCTTCTCGCGTTGCCATCTGGCTGGCGACTCTCGGCGCGCCGGACACGATTTCGACAATTTCGAGACCCGCGTCCGCCAGGTCTCACTTCCGCATGGTGCAGCAAAATAAAACATTCGAGCCGGAGCTGTTGGTCGTGCCGCTCGGCAGCATCGTGGATTTCCCCAATCTCGATCCCTGGTTCCACAACGTCTTTTCGCTCTATCAAGGCAAGCGCTTCGACCTGGGCCTCTACCAGGCCGGATCGGAGAAGCAAGTCGTCTTCGACCGGCCCGGCCCCTCGTTTTTGTTCTGCAATATCCATCCGCAGATGACTGCGGTGATTCTTACCGTGAATTCGGATCTCTTCGGCATCTCCGATAAAAGCGGTCGCGTGCTGATCCCTCAGGTTCCCGCCGGGCGATACAAGATGCACGTCTGGTATGAAAACGCCGCGCCCGAATTCACCGATACCGCGAAGAATATCGAGGTCAGCGCTGCCGAAAATGTGCTCCCGTCAGTATCGATTCCAGTCGCGAGGCGCGACCGCTCGCACAAAGACAAATATGGGAATGACTACGATCCCAGGGCGTCGTCACCGGCGTATTAAAGAGAGGCAGCCAACTGATTAAGGCCCGCGTTCCGAACATGAAGACGAATGTGAAGAAAGGATACTGAAGAACGGCGAGGAACTATATGGATACCGTTTTAGTGATCGAAGACAGCCGGGCCATGCAGAGAACGTTGCAGCGCCTCTTCGAGGCCGATTCGCTCGGCGTGCAGATCGCCTCCGATGGCGTCGAAGGGCTGGAAAGCTTCAAGAAGCAGACGCCCAGCATCGTGGTGCTCGATTTGAAGCTGCCCAAGCTTTCTGGCAAGGAGCTTTGCCGCGCGTTCAAGGCGCACATGCCGTCGGTGCCCATTGTGGTCCTCAGCGCCAATGCGGAGATTGAAGATAAGGTGCTGCTGCTCGAATTGGGCGCCGACGATTACGTCACCAAGCCCTTCAGCCCGCGCGAATTGCTCGCCCGCGTGCGCCGCGCCATGCGCCGCACCGTCGCCTCGGCACGCACCGTCTCTCGCGTCGCCTCCGAAGACGTGGATCACGAATTGCTCTTCCTGAACGACGTGCAGATCGATTTCACCAGCATGGAAGCCACTCGCGGCGGCAAGCTCATTGCCATGACCGCTCAGGAGTTCAAGCTCCTGCACTATCTGGCGCGCTGGCCGGAAAAAGTGATTTCGCGCGAGGAGTTATTGAACGAAGTCTGGGGCTACCACAACTATCCGTCCACTCGCACCGTGGACAACCACATTCTTCGCTTGCGCCAGAAGCTGGAACCGGATCCTGCCAATCCGCGTTTCTTCCTCACCATGCATGGCGCGGGATACAAGTTCGTGCCGGGCCACGCCGCCGCCGGGAAGGGCAATTAGCCGACCACAACCATGTCCCGCCTGCGCTTAAAGACGCAACTGCTGATCTCCACGCTCCTGATCATCTGCGCCCTCACCGGCGCGATGCTCCTGATCGTGCGCCACACCGTGCGCGCCGAGATCGACGATCAGGTGCGCGAAAGCGTGGCGGCCTCCGTGCGCGCGTTCGAGAGCGTGGAAAACCAGCGCCAGGATCAGCTGTCCCGGGCCACGGCCATGCTGGCCGAGCTGCCTACTTTGAAGGCGTTGATGACCACGCATCATGCCCCCACGATTCGCGACGGTTCGCTTCCTTTCTGGCAGCTCGCCGGCAGCGATCTTTTCGTTCTTGCCGATCCGAAAGCCGAAATGATGGCCCTGCACTCCAGGAAATCTCTCGATAGCGCGGACGTCGGCCAGGACCTCGCCAAATCGCTCGGCGGCGACGAAGACGCCGCCTGGTGGTATGCCGACGATCAACTGTACTGGGTCTTCATGCGCCCGATTACGGCCGGCTCCGGCGCCGACGTTAAGCAACTCGGCGTGCTGGCGATCGGCTATCAGGTAGACTCCACCGTCGCTGAAGAGCTTGCGCTGGTGGCCGGAGGCAAGATCGTGCTCGTCACCAGCGACAAGGTCATCGCCTCCACGCTATCAGCCCGCGAAGAGAGCGAACTCCAAGAGCATCTCGGTCAATACACCGCGCTTTTGAATTCGGGCACGCGCGAGGTCGATCTGGGCGCCGAATCCTACGAGGTCGCCGCGGTTTCGCTCCACGCCGACCCCCATAGGCCCGTGCAATGCTTCGTGCTGATTCCTTTGCAGCGCCCCATGAGCTTCATCGGCAAACTGGATCGCACCATTCTCGCGCTGGGCATCTCCGCTCTCGTTTTCGCCACGCTGGTGCTCAGCTTCGTGGCGGGCACGATCACCAAGCCCATGGATAACCTGCTGGCCGCCGTGCGCGCCCTGGCCCGCGGCGATTACACCTTCTCGATCACGCCGCGTGGCAGCACCGAAGTCGTGGAACTGGGCACTGCCTTCTCCAGGATGCGCGGCGACCTGCTTGCTCTCCAGCGCCGCCAGATCGAAACCGAGCAAATCGCGGCCTTGGGAAGGGCCGCCAGCTCGATTTCGCACGACCTGCGCCATTCCTTGGCCGCTGTGGTTGCCAATGCCGAATTTCTTTACGAAGCCGACCAGCTCAAGCTCGATCGCGACGAAATCTTTCAGGAGATCAAGATCGCCTCGGAACAGATGACCGAACTGCTGGACTCCTTGCGCGAACTCGCGCGCGAACATCGCACCCTCTCCCTGGCAACCACCTCGCTCGAATCGGTGGCCAGGTCTGCCGTGGATTCCGTTCTGGCGCGGCCCGAATTCCGCAAGCGTTCCATCTCCATCCAGGCGCCCGCCGATACCACCGGCGTTTTCGATTGCCGGAAAATCGAGCGCGCTTTCTTTAATCTCTTGCTCAACGCCTGCGAAGCCACTTCCGAGCGCGGCAGGATTGATATCGAGATCGGCAATTCGGGGAGTTCATTCGAGGTGCGCATCGCCGACGACGGCATGGGCATCCCGCCGGGAATCCGTGCCACCTTGTTCGATCCCTTTATCAGCGAGGGCAAGTCCAATGGCACCGGGCTGGGCCTGGCCATCGTCAGCAAAATTATCCACGACCATTACGGCTCCATAAGCGTGGAGCGCACTTCCGAATCGGGCACGGTCTTCTTCATCAAATTTCCCCGCACCCAAACCGGATCGCTCGACGCTGTCGCCCCCGAAGTTCACGAGCCCAACCGCAGCCCTGCCGATTAGCCCTTCTGACAATTTGTTGACATACCGCTGACGCGACCGTGACAAACGCGCCGGGAAACTCCTGCAAAGTGCTGGCGCAAGAGGTTCCAACCCAGCCATCCGTGCCTGCCGCAGCGACTTTGTAAAGCGGGAATTGTCTACCACCGCCACGCAGCGTTGCTTATCGGCGCTGCAGCGAGAAATGCCAGGAGGAGAGAGCGATGACTTCCATCATTCGAGTCGCAAGATCGTGCACCATGCTCGGGCTAGCTTTGTTGATCTTTCCGGCTTTGACCTTCGCGCAACACTACATCCAGACAAATCTGATTACCGATGCAGCCACCGCCCCGAACGCATTGTTTGTCGATCCGCATCTTAAGAATCCCTGGGGTCTCGCGCGCAGCACCACCAGCCCTTGGTGGGTGAGCGACAATAATGCCGGCGTCTCCACCGTTTACAGCGGCACGCCTGCAAGCGGTACACCGGCTTTGACCGTCACCGTTCCCGGACCCATGGGCAGCCCTGCGGATTTCGTATCCGCCCCCACTGGAATTGTTTCCAATGGGACCACTGATTTTGGCGGAGCGCATTTCATTTTTGTCACCGAGGATGGAACGATCTCCTCATGGGCAAGCGGACCCGCCGCGGTACTCAAGGTGGATAATTCTGTCAATCCCACCCCGGCGAACGGAGCCGTCTACAAAGGCGCTACGATCGGCGAGTTTCAGGGAAACCTCTATCTTTACGTGGCCAATTTCCGCTCCGGCCATATCGAAATCTACGACACCAATTTCCATCCCGTTACGCTTCCCGGCGAAAATGAAGACGAGTTCAGCCGTTTGGGCGATTGGCTGCTCGGCAACCTCTTCGGCAGGCCCTTCGAGGATATTCTGATTCCTCGAGGCTTCGCTCCCTTCAACGTGCAAAATATCGGCGGCAGTCTTTTCGTCACCTACGCCAAGCAGGATCAGTCCAAACACGACAACCTCGCCGGAGCCGGCCTCGGCTTTGTGGATATTTACACGCCTGGCGGCAGGCTTGAGGCTCGCCTCCAAAACGGCCCATGGCTGAACGCCCCGTGGGGAGCCGTGTGGGCTCCTCGCGACTTCGGCGCATTCAGCAATCGCGTGCTCATCGGCAATTTCGGCAGCGGCCAGATTGCCGTCTTCGATGGCTTTGATGGCAAGTTTATCGGCTTCATGGAAGATCCCAATAGCAACGTGATCAAGATTGACGGCCTGTGGGCCCTGATGTTCGGGAATAGCGCCATCGGCTGCCCCAGCACAGCGCCGACGGCGCCTCCGGCGGACGTCGGTCTGCCGAAGTGCGGAGCCTCCGGTCCTTATAACTCGCTGTTCTTTACCGCTGGGCCCAATGGCGAGGCCAATGGTTTGTTCGGCACGCTCACACCAATTCAGGCCGAGCTAACCGGCGATAGCGAATAAAGAACAGCGAAGAAAACCGCTGCCTAGACCGCCTGCCCCGGGATCGCCGCCTTGGCGATCCCGAGGTCGCACAGCCATTCCTGGCTGTGCGTCTGGGGGTGCCGCACCCTTCGTTTTTCAAGGGTGCGGATTTTCGGCCATTCTTGTCCTGCTGAGCTGGTGCTGAATTGACTGACAAAGTTTGGAGGCGCGGGGCGGAATCGAACCGCCGATAAAGGTTTTGCAGACCTTTGCCTTACCACTTGGCGACCGCGCCCTCTGGACTATTCTCTTGTAGGCTCAGGTCGTCCCGCGATTTTTGCGGGAGACCTGAGGCTTTTTGCGTTTACTTGTACGACGCCTGCCAGCCTCACGGATTTTTCCTTCGCCCGCGACCAGTTACGGCTCCAAATATTCCCCGGCTACCAGAGCAGCTTCAGCCCAAACTGAATCTGCCGCGATGTTGTCGCGGTGGAGGTGATTACGCCGGCGGTCACCGACGGCACTGCCGGTGCCGCGGCGCTGAACACCACCGGATTCGGGTTGTTGAAGTTCGTCCGATTGAGAACGTTGAAAAACTCGCTGCGGAACTGCAAGCCCACCCGTTCGCTGATCGCGAATTTCTTCGCCAGGGAAAAATCCAGCGTCGCCAGGTTCGGCCCGGTGAGCACGTTGCGCCCCACGTTGCCGTAGGTTCCGCTGGCCGGCTGAATGAAAGCGTTGGGGTTGAAGTATTCGCCCGGCAACCCGAGAATCACGGGCCCGTTGAACGCCGGATTCCACGACGGCCGCACCGGATTTCGCGTGTCGCCATCATTGGAAGGGTTGTAGGAAAGTTGCGGCGTGAACGGCAGTGCGGACTGCAGAGTTTCGATCCCGCTGACCTGCCAGTCTCCGGCGATTCGCCGCTCCCACGCTTTCCGGCCACGTCCGAAAGGTAGATCGTAGGTCGCGTTGATTACGCCCGAATGCCGGATATCGAACGCTGCGGGCCCGTAGTCCAGCCTGGGATTCAGCGGGTCGGCCGCGAACGCCGGCGAATTCGTGGCCACGCTGGTATTCAGGCTGTCGCCGTCGTCGAGCGCCTTTCCATAGGTGTACACGCCGCGAATCTGCAAGCCGTGCGCCAGCCGGTGGTTCACGTCCACTTGCAGCGCGTTGTAGGAGCTTACTCCCTCCGAGTTCCAACTGGTCGTGTTCCACACCGCCGGATTAGCCAGGCCCGTGCTCCCCGCCGTGATCGTTTGCGTGGGATAGGGATACGGCGCGGCGGGCAGATTCGTATCGATTGAAAGCAATTCGTGATACCCGCGCGAGCCGATATAGCCCACGTTCAGCGTCGTTCCCCCGGGCAGTTGCTGCTCGATTTTCAGCGTGTACGATTCCACCGTGGGTGTCTGCAAGTTAGGCTGCACGCCGCTCGGCACCACCGAATTGTTGAACCCCAGCGCCGAATAATTCGCTGCGGGGTTGATGCTCGCATAGTTGAAGGTCTTCGCCGCGCCCGACGAAGTTCCTTTCACGGCATATACGCTGTTGAACGGCGGATCCTGATCCAACCGATAGCTCAGATTGTCGAGCAGGTCGTAATACATCCCAAAGCTGGCTCGCAGCACCGTCTTCTTCGACCGCAAGGGCGACCACGCTATGGCTGCGCGCGGCTCCGGCAGGAATTTCGCACTGTTCACGGCCAGCGCCGAGTTGCCAATTGCCGGTTGCGTCTCGATCGTTCCGTTGGGGTTGAAGAGATAGTTCGAAGCGCGGCCATGCTGTTCGTTCCAGCCGGTGGTGGACTCTCCGCGAAACCCGATGGTCAGCTCCACGTTCGGCTTCAATCGGATGCTGTCTTCAGCGAAGAACGCGCCCTCGAATGTCCTCCAGCCCAGCGGCGTATAGCCCGGCGCATACGTGTAGGTGCTCACCGACCCCGCCAGAAAGCTGGCCAGGCTCGAGAACGACGCCTGCCCGTACTGGTCTTGCACCAGCGTGTCGTTGGCCTGGATCGGCTGGAGCCACACGCCGGCCGAGATCAGGTGCTTGCCGTGCGTCAGCGTCACCTCATCGCTGATCGTGAATAGGTTGCGAATGGCGCTCAGATTGCTCCCCGCGTTGGTGCCTCCGTTGGAAATTACCGACGCGCCGTTGAGCGTGGTGCCCCCGCCGACCACGATCGCGCCGATCGGCGCGGAGGAGTTGATCCACCCCGCGCCGCTCTCGAGCGCCGCATCGGTCACCGAACTGTTGAAATAGAACGCTCCCCGCGAGAATCCAACCGTGGCGCGGTTGATCAGCCGGGTGGAAAACACGTGCGTCTCGCTCAGGCTGGCTACCTGTTCGCGTTCCGTAACGTAGTCGTAGCTGATCGGATTGTTGGTGGGCGAATTGCCAATGCTGGCGTCGAGGGTATACACGGCGGCCAGCGAATCCTTGTCCGAGAACGTTTGATCGAATCGCCCGCTGGCGAAATCCTCGCTGATGTGCTGCTTCGGACTGGTAAAAGCCTCGGCCACTCCGCCGCCCAGCACCGGGCCGTTGGACACCGGCCACAGCGGTTCGAGCGCCTTGATGCTGGGCACGGCAGCCGCCCAACCCAGCGGATCCGCGGGATTGCTGTCCGGCACCAGGGTCACGTCGCTCAGGTCCAGGTTCTGCCGGAATCCTTCATAGTTCAGGAAGAAAAAACTCTTGTCCTTCTTGATCGGCCCGCCCAGCGAACCGCCAAACTCGTTGCGCTGAAACTGCGGAATTGAGCCGAAATCGAAAAAGTTCCGCGCGTCGAACGCATTGTTGCGCAGAAATTCGTACACGCTGCCGTGCAGCGCATCCGTGCCCGAAGCCGTGACAATACTCACCTGCGCGCCCGGGCGCTTGCCGTACTCGGCCCCGTAGCTATCCGTCTGCACGGCGAATTCCCGCACCGCATCCACGCCCAGAAGCTGCCCGCTCGCCCCGCCCGGTGTGCTGTTGATCTCCGAAGCGCTGGTGTACTCGACGCCATTCAGCAGGTAAAGGTTCTCCTGCGGCCTTCGCCCCGCCGCCGAAAACATATTGCCGATCACCGAGTTCGACGTGCCCGTTCCTCCGGCCCGCTGCGACGTGTAGTTCACCACTCCCGGATTCAGCGTCAGAAGTTGGTCGTAGCTGCGGCCGTTCAAGGGCAGATCCTTCACCTGCCGCTCGCCCACCAGCCCCGAAGTCTCCGAAGTGGTTACATCCGCCGTGATGGCCGTCTCCTGCACCTGGATGCTCTGCCGCAATTCCGCCACGGTCAGCACCATGTCAACGCTGGCCCTTTGTCCCACGTCCAGCTTCAACTTGGCGCGCGCCGACTGGAACCCGGCCTTCTCGCCCGTCACTTCATAAGCTCCCACCGGAAGCTCGGGCGCCTCATAGCGTCCCGCCTCATCCGTGGTCAACTCGCGCGCCAGCCCGGTCTCGGTATTTTTCACCTGCACCGTCCCGCCCGCGATGGCGCTTCCCGTCGCATCGCTCAGCGTTCCGCGAATAGACGCGGTGTCCTGCGCCAACGCCGCCGTCGCGCCGAGCGCGCCAAAAATTGCAACCAATACAAATTGCATTACCGTCCCTCGCACTCGCGTTCCTCTGCCGTGAAAAGCCATTTCGGTCCCCCCGAAAAATTAAATTTGTTTGCAGTACCGCAGGCGTGCCGATTCGTTATCGGCTTCTAGTTGGGGATCAACAACAGCGGCGCCGGGAGATACTCTCGGTAGGGAAGAGAACGATTGCTCGGAGCTGCCTAGACTTGAATTCGTCCTGCGCCTTCACGTTCGCATCCTCAATTCGCAAGCCACTTCTTGATTCTGGGTTTTTAGCTGAGGCAGAGAGAATCTGCCGGCGACGAGCGGACAGCCGTTAGAGGCGACAACAACAGAGGCTTGTGCCCGTGGGGGCGCCCATGAGAAGCGAAGGCCGAGCGGAGCTTCCTGAAGTCTCCATCATAAACGAACCGCTAGCAGACTACACATCCCGGTTGCCTTTGTCAATGATTCGGGTTGCCTGCGTCAATGATTGAAGATCAAGCTTCCCCTAAATTGCCTGCATTCAGCCACATCTTGAAGCACTTAGCCCCAGGACTCTACCGGCATTACCTGATTGTTGCCGCCGGTCCTCGCTCCTAGGCTAGAGTCAGGTACTGCCAGGAGGTGAACTTACGATGGCCAATAAACAAAGCAAATTGAACTTCATTACCGGTATTGCAGCATTCGCGTTGGTGTTGGGCACGGGTCCGGCGTTCGCGCAATACAACAGCGGGTCGCAGACGCAGAAGTCGAATCCGGGTGTCTCCAGCACCAATGAGCAGACCGTGACTTCGGCGAACGCGAAGACGCCCGCCGACGATGCTTTCGCGCAAAAAGCTGTGCAAGCGGACATGGCGGAAGTCAAGCTCGGGCAGCTTGCCGAGCAGAAAGGCACGAACCCCGCCGTGAGGGATTTCGGCAAACGCATGGTGCAGGATCACTCCAAGAACGAGAACGACCTAACGACCACGGCTTCTCGAGAGAACGTGGCCTTGCCGTCCGGCATCGACAAAGCCGACCAGAATACTTACGATCGCTTGTCCAAGCTTTCTGGTGATTCCTTTGATCGCGCGTACGCACGCGACATGGTAAAGGACCACACCAAGGACGTCGCCGAGTTCCAGAAGGAAGCCAAGGACGGCCACGACGAAGCCATCAAGAACTACGCACAGCAAACTGTGCCCACCCTGCAGAGCCATCTCGACCAGGCTCGTCGGATGGAGCAAACCGTAACGCAGTCCGCGAGCAACCACGCGCCCAGCAACGGCACCACGTATCCCAGCAACAATACTGTGCCAGCCACGCGCTGACGCTTAGTTACTTTCCTTCGACCCGTGCACACCGGGTGCCGGCCTTTTCCGCAACCAAAGGCCGGCACTTTTTTCGCCTCGAACTTTCCTTCAGCCCCAGCGCTTCCGCTGTAATCTAATAGCTTGGCGAGCGGGTGGCTTCGCGCAGATGGCAGAGAAAAGCCCGCCCGGCATACATTGGCGTAAACGAGACGAGGCTGAACATGCGATCAACTTGGCGATCAACCTGGCAATCCACTTTATTGACGGCGATCTGCCTCCTCCTGATTTTCGGTGCGGAATCGGCGCGCGTTCTGCGCGGCGCGCAAAACACGCAAGCCGCGCAAAGCCGCGCCTCCGATGCGCGCGCGACAGATACCCAGCTCGCGCACGGCCGCTATCTCGTCGAAGAAGTCGCCAAATGCTCGGAGTGCCACACGCCTCGTGACGCCGATATGCAGCTCGAACGTTCCCAGTGGCTTCAGGGCGGGCCCATCTGGATTCAACCTTCGCGCCACATCGAGAATTGGGCGCAATTCGCGCCCTCGCTCGCCGGCTTGCCCGGCTACAGCGACGAGCAGATGCAGCGCGTCCTCGAGATGGGCCAGGCCGCGAACGGCCGCGCCATCCAGCCGCCCATGCACATCTACCACCTGAATCACGCCGACGCCCAAGCCATCGTCGCCTACCTGCGCTCCCTCCCATCGCCAACCGCCCGCTGACTCACCTCTTCGCGCGAAAGTTGTAGCTCGGGTCTCGCCTGCGCCTTTCTCAGGCGAGCCCCGAGGTCTTTCGCTCAGTGGCACAGCCGCTCCTGGCTGTGCACTCACCTGCGCTTGAGGCGTTTCTCCGCCCCGCGCCCCCCAAAATCTCACTTGCCCTCCGCCCTCGCTCTAATTCATAGTCACTGACCGAAATCGAGCAGTCGTTTGTCGCGTCCCGTGTGCCGGCGCCCAGGAGAAGAAATCTTGACTAGCTTGACCAGATCGGCCCGTCTCGTCCCTGTCGTTTTCCTCGCTCTCGTTTGCGCAATGTGCGCAATCGCTCCCCGCGTCGCGGCCCAGGCCCAGGCCCAGGCGCAAGCGCAAGCGCCACGGCCCGCCGCCCTCGTGATCGAGGGCGGCACGTTGATCGACGGCAACGGCGGCGCGCCCGTGCGCGACGCCGTCGTGATCATCCAGGGCAATCGCATCACCAGCGTATCGCGCAAGGGTGGTCAAGCCACCTATCCGGCCGGCGCGCAGGTAATCAAGGCCGACGGCAAGTTCATCCTCCCCGGCCTCTGGGACGCGCAGACCATCTACAACTGGTACTACGCCGAGCCGATGCTGAATTACGGCATCACGTCCACGATCGGCATCGGCAATTCCGGCGAGATCGGCGCGCCGCATCGCGACGCCATCCTGCACGGTAAACTCATCGGCCCGCGCCCCTTCACCGCGATGTCTCAAATCGTCACTCGCTCCGCCAAGAACACCGGCTTCGAGACGCCCCTCACGCCTGGCCGCGCGCCCAAGTCCGCGCAAGAGACCCGCGATCTGGTAAAAGCTTTCGTCGCCGCCGGCGCGGACATGATCATCTTCCAGGACGGCGGCTTGCCGCTCGAGTATTACCAGGCCGGCTTTGACGAAGCCAAGAAGGCGGGCAAGCCCGTCTTCACGCGTCCCTCCGGACCGAATCTAGGCGCGCGCGAAGCGGCCATGCTGGGCTCGCGCAACTTCCCGCACTCCGTGGGCATCGCCGAGGCAGTGGCGAAAACTCCTCCCGCCGGCCGTGGCGTCAATGAGCTCGACGTTTGGGCCGATATGGACGACGCCAAAGCCAAGGACTTGATCCAGCTTTTGGTGGAACACGGCACGGCGCTCACTCCCACGTTCAAGATGCAGTACCCCGGCTATCCCAAGGATTGGGCGCGCTTCGAGGAGGAAGACCGCAAGCTGCTGAGCGATCCGAATCTCGCCGCCTACTACCCGGCCGACCGCGCCGTCACCGCCATGGCCACTTACAACGCCATACGCATTCCGCCGTGGTGCGGCGCGCTATGCGCGGACTACAATGTGCCCGAGACGCCCGAAGTCCATGCGCGCCGCGAGAAGGGATTTCAGAACGCGCTGCGCTTCCACAAGATGTTCGTCGACGCCGGCGGCCACCTCACTCCCGGCGGCAATACCAACGCCACCAAGGTTCCCGGGATCAATATGCACCACGAGATGATGATCTACGCCGAAGCCGGCATTAAGCCTATGCAGATTATTCAGGGCGCCACCAAGTGGTCCGCGCAGATGATCGATAAGGATAAGGATCTGGGCACGGTCGAGGCCGGCAAAATCGCCGACGTGATCGTCGTGAAGCAGGATCCGCTCGCGGACATCACCAATCTGCGCGCCATCGACACCGTGATTTTCGATGGCAAGGTCGTCGAGCTCGGCTATCACTCCTGGTACTCCGACCCCTTCCGCAGAATCTCCGGCTACAATCCTCCGGTGGAAGGCTTGGCGTGGGCGGAAGCGTTTAGAAAATCAATGTTCCCTCAGGGAAAGGGCCCCGCCGCGCTGCCCGATCCCGTGGAAGCTCCGCAGCCCGCCATCGAAACCATCGAGCCGGTGATGTTGACCGAGGGAACTCCCTCGGCCACCGTTACCATCAGGGGCTTCAACTTCGTCCGCAAATCACAGGTGCTTTTCAAAGACGCGCCGGTGCCCTACGAAGTAGTCAATCCCGGCGAACTGCAGATCACCATCGACGCCAGCCTGCTGAAAGACGCCGGCTGGTTCGACCTCGTGGTGAAAAACCCCTGGCCCTTGAGCCGCGACACCGGCCAGCCCTGGGGCAACGGCACCTCCAACAAAGCTCATTTGATCATCAACTATCGTTACTGAACTCTGCGGCACCTCCGCCGCGTATGCCACTGCTGCGTCTTGCCGCACGATGTCTGAGCGCGAGGATGTTTTTCGGGTGCCTTTGTGGGTGCCCCGGTGGGATTCTGCGTTGTGGGTCGCGGCTTTAGATCAAGCCGTCCAGAATCAGAACAAGGCATGGCTGGCCTTTCGCAGAATGTTCTTGACCAGGCGCACTGCGGAGGGATACCCCTGCAGCATCTTGCCCCGCGATGTCGGAGCGTGAGGATGTGTTTCGGGTGTTTTTGTGGGTGCCCCGCCCTTCGTTGTCCGAAGGGTGGGATCTTGCGTTGCAGGTCGCCGGCTTTAGATCAAGACGCCGGGAATCAGGGCGCGAGCATGGCTGGGCCTTTCGAAGAATCTTCTTGACGAGGCGCATTGTCCGGAGATACCACTGCCGCGTCTTGCCGCACGGTGCCGCAGCATGAGGATGTGTTTCGGGTGCCCTGTCCCCGGCTCTGCGGGGGCAGGGCTTTTGGTTCGATCTCCGATGCCCAAGGGACTGAAGCGCTACTACGGGCAACACCACCTGCATTTCATCACGTGCAGTTGTTACCGGCGCTTGCCGCTTCTACGGTCGCAGCAAGCCAGGAACGTCTTCGCGAGGACTCTCGCTGAGGCACGCGAAGTCTACGGCTTCGCGCTCGTGGGCTACGTCGTCATGCCGGAGCATATCCACCTGTTGATCGGAGAGCCTGCCCGCGGCACGCCCTCCACCGTCATGCAAGTCCTCAAGCAGCGTGTCTCGCAGCAATTGCGGCACAAGCGGCGCGCCTCAGCCTCGCAGCTCAACGCGCTCGTTGATCGTTCCGGCGACTCGCTGCCACGCTTTTGGCAATTGCGCTTTCACGATTTCAATGTCTGGAGCCGCAAGAAAAAGGTCGAGAAACTCCAATACATGCATCTGAATCCGGTGAAGCGTGGGCTTGTAATGAATCCGAATGACTGGCCCTGGAGCAGTTTTTCCTTCTACTCCAAACGAGAACCGGGATTAGTGCCCATCGATCCACTCCAGTGACACCGCAGAAGCTGGGCCGAAAAGCCCTGCCCCCGCCGAGCGGGGACAGGGCACCCGCAAAACCTTCTCGCCTGTAAAAGCTCCGGCCACCCGCCCTTGGCGCCGTGAAAAGAAACTCTGGCTCATCAACCGTCGGAATCGCGCATGGCACGACCTCGCCGCTCCCCTTATCGAAACTAAAAAGCAGATCCCTCACCGTCGTTCGCAAACGCAGCGACCGGGTTCGGGATGACAGGCGGTTCCCTTGTCGGTCGCGGCTTCAGCCGCGACACCGGCCAGCCCTGGGGCAACGGCACCTCCAACAAAGCTCACTTGATCATCAATTATCGGTATTGACGTCGTCAGATCCAACCGGGTCCCCAATACACGCGGAGAACTCGCGGAGCAGCAGCCTTTTAATCTGACTCCACGCAAACCGTAAGTCTCTCAAAATCACTAACACTTTGATTTTTCAGCGTGTTAGTGCCTGCCTTCGTTCGTCTCCGCATGACTACTTCTGGCTGTTCTTGAATCGTTCGGGGACTATTTCTTCGGCGGTACAGGGCTACAACGCGGCGCGTCGACCGTAGCTTCCGAGACATGGGGCGCTTCGGCTCATTTCACAACCAATCCGTTCTGAGGCGGCGAAGAAATTGCTCGGCGCTTCCGTAGATCATGCTGTCCAGATGCTCAGCTCTTTCATGCTCGATGTCGTGGCCTTCACCCAGCTTGCTTGCCCACCTACCAGACCTTAGCTGTCGGGCCGCATGTTTGAAACGACCTTGCACCGAGTAGATAGCGACTTTCTCATAGTGTGCTTCACTTTCGCAGTCAGAACATACGGAATATCCATGAGCTTCGAAAATCGCCACGAGGACTTGGACTTGATCACTTAAGGGAAAGCCGACCGGCCAATAGACACCGGGGCCCGCTTGCGGCCACCACCAGTTTTGGGTATCACAGAACGCGAACGCGATGCAGTTGTAAACGTCAGTCGCTGGGCTCTCTTGAGAATATGAAGTCCCAGCAAGTGAGGGAAAGGCCAACTCCATTTCCCTCGATGCCATTCCTTATCTCAAATACCCGTTAGCTTTTCCCCACTCTAACCATGCCTGCCTTGCTCCCTCAATATTGGCACCGGGTGGTACAGGATCAGAGCCTCTCGTCATGAACTTCAGAGCCCAAAACCAATGACCGCGCCTCGCCTTCAATTCCTCTAGAACCAGTGGGACGGCATCCCGTCCCATAGCCATAATCGACTGATACGCAGGGTGCAGGACTTTCTCTTCCGAGGAGGAGACAAACTCAGTTTCGCGTCGCCATGTCGCCGCGAGAGCCGCAAATTCCTTCCTGAGCTCTCCGGTACCCCACCGTGCTACCTCTACCCCCGATCGAGCATCGACTTCTCGTTGGCGCGTTACCTTTGAGAGGATGTGTTCGGCCAAAGCATACCGTCTAGATCGATCAGAACGGCCTTGCATAATCGGATCAGGCGTGTACCTGTCCCCTTTACTAAGTATGCGCCGCGGGCAGACTGCTGTTGCCGCCATCTCGCTAATCTCCTAGCTCCGTCAAATTGGTTTGCTTGAGCAGTTCGCGAAGAGTCACGTCCTTCGCGTGAGCCCGGTCAATCACTGCCTTGAGAGCCTTAAGATCCGCAGATTCTAGCAGCACGAAGAATTCGCGATGCCCCCCGGCATCAAAAAAACAGATTCGAAGATTATGGCCAATAACCGCTCCCCTCGGCCGCGCTTTCGGATCCGATTCAAACACGGGCCTAATGTCGGAGAGAATTCGCGCTTCGCAATATAAGCGCTCGCCATCGCGCTGAAGCCTCATTGCTTTTGCCGGTAAGGCCAGAGCGTCTATACCTAGCAATCGTCGAAAGCGTTCCTTGAGAAAATCATGCTGCGATTCCTGAAATTGAGGAGAGCTCTCATAGATGCCCTCCATGAGGTCATCTAGGAAAGGTGCGAATGACACGGAAGCCATTTCTCTTAGAAATGACAAACGGAAAAGCGCCTCTAGGATCTTCCGAACCTGAACAATAGGTATCGACTTAATCGAAGGGGCAATAGCAGTCGCCATCTCATTGAAATCGGCTGAGTAAGGACCATGCGAGAGCGCCGTGACCAGTTGCTCGATCGCCTCTTCGTTGAGAGATTCGATCGCGCGGATGCCCGCTTCCGCTTCCTTCGGTATCTGCAATGACATTTGCGTTTGAGCGTATCGCGGCACGGTCTAGGTGTCAAACAACGCGGCAGCAGTCTGACTCCAGTACGTAACCTAACTTGACCAAAAATCGAGCTAGGAAGCGTAGTTGAAGCCGAGTCGGCGCTACAACATGGTTTTCTAACTTGGTCGACAAGAACGTTGTTGTTTCGTTTTTCAGATTGGATGCTCCGTTTGTTAGTTTGCAGCTATAGCGTGATCTCACAGCGGAGAGCCTCTTAAGCTATCGTGCTTCTGAGTAGGGGCACTTGGCCGCGTAGCTTGCAATAGATGAATTGTGAGGGACTTACAACCAACCAAATTGACCGTCTGCCTAAGCGTCCGACGCGCCAAGGGATCGGAAGCTATTATGAGACGCGCGCACATCGCACCTTTTCGAGTGGACGCCTCTCCACGTTTGACCCTCGCGGTAAAATAGATATACGTCTGAATCAGGCGCGCAGAGCCTCTTGGCTTGCGCGGACCTGCGGGCTGTCGTTACGACATTGTTGTCTCTCAACAAAATGATCAGCGCCGGGCAGGAATTTTCGATCCCTGCCACACGCCGGGAACTCCGCTCTCCAAAATTGCTCAACGCTAAATACCTTAGATTGATATTCTTGCAAGGAATTCAGAATAAGCAGTCTGGAATGATACTCTTGCAGGGAACGACGGGATCCGAAGCTCGGGCAAGGGTTGTGAATAGGCGGAACTGTATTAGAGTCTGGAACTTAGCTGAAATCTCGGGGCGAAAAGCGTGTCTCCTTAAATCCTTTAGAATGATAACGTTTTCCAAGGGGCACAATTAACCGTTTTAGAATGACAACGTTTACAAAAAAGTGGGGGGAGGGGTGGGTTGGCGCATTTTCCGTGCCAAACGATTCCCGCGGCGTCACCGAAGTCGGGGCCTTCGCGCTAGACAAGCGCGGCGGGCGTGTGCAATTCTTGCCGCCCAGCAGATAAACCCCTGAGGAACCCCCAAGCAGGCGAGAGTTCCGCAGAAATCCTGAGGAGGACGACGATGGAGATTCGCAGTGAGTTTGTCACGGTCAACGTAAGCGACGGCACGACGATGCGGCTATACGTGGCGCGTCCGACGGGCGCGGCGCCCGCGCGCGGTCTTTTGGTGATGCAGGAAGCTTTTGGCATTAACGCGCATATCCGCGACATCACCGAGCGCTTCGCGCGAGAGGGATTTCTCGCCGTGGCGCCCGAGCTTTTCCATCGCACCGGCTCCGGCTTTGAAGGCCGGTACGACGATTTCGGCTCCGCCATGGGTCATCTGAAGGAGCTGCGCGATCCCAACCTGGAAGTCGACATCAAAGCCGCCCACGATTGGCTGCGCGCGAATGGGATTGCCTCAGGTTCGCCGATTGCCGCGGTTGGCTATTGCATGGGCGGACGCGCCGCGGTTCTCGCCGCGATCACGCTGCCTCTCGAGTGCGCGGTTTCCTACTATGGAGGCGGCATTGGGCCCAGCCAGATGAATCCGGGCTTGCTGGGCCGCGTAAAGGATTTGAAGGCGCCGGTGCTGCTCTTCTGGGGCGGACGCGATGGGCATATTCCAGCGGAACAGCGAAACGGCGTGGTTGAGGCCTTGCGAGCGGCAGGGAAGAGCTATGTGAACGTGGAGTTCTCCGACGCGGATCACGGCTTTTTTTGCGACGCGCGCCCCAGCTACAACCCGATCGCAGCCAAGCAGGCTTGGCCGCTCACGCTGGCGTTCCTGAGCACGTACACGGCAAAAGAGCAGCGCGCCACGGCGTAAGCGGGCTCGAGCGCAAGCTCAACCCGCGTGTCAGTCCGAGGAGCGCATAAGCGACGAGGAATCTGCTTTTTCCTGGCACTCGCGCCGGGGCCATCGCAGAAAAGCAGATCCCTCACCGACGGCCGCAGAAATTCGCGGCCGGGTTCGGGATGACAACGCAGGGCGGGGGAGAGCGCGGATCGACGCTTTAGGCTTTGCTTCTTCCGGCGTCCGCCGTCTGCACGGCAGCGTCCTCGGCTGGACGCCGCGCGGGAGTTCCGGAGGGTGCGGCGCGGAGATATTGGGCAGGCCACGAGACGGTTTTGCCCAGGCGCGCGGCGGCGCGCAGCGGCCAATATGGATCGCGCAGCATCTCGCGAGCCAGAAGCACGATATCCGCCTGTCCGCCGCGGATGATTTTTTCGGCCTGATCGGCTTCCGTGATCATGCCCACCGCGCCGGTCAGGATGCGCGCGTCGCGCCGAATTCGCTCCGCGAAGGGGACTTGATAGCCGGGCGCTATGGGAATTTTCGCGTCGGCGACATTTCCGCCCGAGGAGCAGTCCACCAGATCGACGCCGAGTTTTCCCAAGCTTCGGGACAGCTCCACGGCTTGGTCGAGGTCCCATCCGCCTTCCGCCCAATCCGTGCACGAGATGCGGATGAAGAGCGGCAGCCGCTCCGGCAAAACGCGGCGAACTTTTTCCACGACTTCGCGCACGATGCGCGTGCGGTTCTCGAATGAGCCGCCGTATTGATCCGTGCGCCGATTGCTGAACGGCGAGTAAAACTCGTGCAGCAGATATCCATGCGCCGCATGGATTTCGATGACCCGAAAGCCGGCGTCGAGCGCCCGCTGCGCGGCTTTGCCGAAGCCGGCGACGGCTTCGGCGATGCCCTCGGTCGTGAGCGCGGTGGGCATCGGATAATTCGGAGCAAACTGGATCGCGCTGGGCGCGACCACTTTGCTCCAGCCGCCTTGCTGCTCGCTGACTTTTGATCCGCCTTCCCAGGGACGCGCCGTGCTCGCTTTGCGCCCCGCGTGCGCGAGCTGAATTCCGGCAACGCCGCCCTGCGCGTGAATAAATTTCACGGCGCGCGCCAGCGGCTCGACGTGCGCTTCGCTCCAAATGCCCAAATCCTGCGGGCTGATGCGCGCCTCCGGCAGCACACCTGTTGCTTCCGTCATCACCAGGCCCGCGCCACCCACGGCGCGGCTGCCGAGGTGCACCAGATGCCAATCGTTGGCCAATCCGTTCTCGCAGGAGTACTCGCACATGGGAGAGACAGCAATGCGGTTCGCAAAGGTTATGTCGCGGATCTTGATCTCATCGAAAAGCCCGCTCGAGCTGGCGTTGGCTGGCGCAGACATTCTTTAGGCTCCTGGGAAGAGGGTCGAGTGCAAAGCCGAATGCAAGAGAAGATCGTCTCAGGGTGCGGAGGAATTGGCAAACGTGCGTTTGGAGAGATCGCGCCGCTACTCTCGATAATAAACGCCGATTAGTGGCAGCCGGTTCGGTTCAACTCCAGGAGCTTCCGCTTGGCTTCGGGATCGCCCTTGTCGGAGGCGGCGGAGAGCAGCACGCGCGCCTGATCGCAGTTCTTGGGCACACCTTCGCCGCGCAGATAGAGATTGGCCAGAGTGGTCTCGGCGGTGAGGTTGCCCTTCTTAACCGCGGACCATAAGAGTTGCGAGGCCGCCGTGGGATCACGTGGCTTGCCGCCTTGGCCCTCGAGATATTGCCAGGCCAGAATCAGCTCGGATTCGCCGGGATTGTCCGGCTCGGTAGCTGGAGCGGGAGGAGTCTTCGCCACGCGCTCCGATGCCAGGGCGAGCGAATCCGGCGCTATGTCGCGCGAACCGCTCGCTGCGACGGGAGATCGCGCTGTCTGGGATTGCGCCGGTTCGGTTGGGACTGAAGCCTCAGCTTCGGGCTTGGTAACGGATTTGGCGTCCGTCGCGGGAGCTTGCGCGGATTGCGGGGCCGAGTTGGCGGCAGGATTTGCCGCGGGCTTTGGAGCAGCCGCCGCGGAAGGAGGTTGCGTCGACGGACTTTGCTCCGTGGGCGGCGCAGGATTGGCAGCCGTCACCGATGTGGTGTCGACGGGATTCGCCGCAGCGGAGCTCGCGTCAGCGGGAGACGTAAGACCGGGAGCGGGCGCGACGGGATTCGTCGCAGCCGCGTCAGGGGGTGCTGAAATCGGGCTCGAGGCGACAGAATTACCCGGCCAAAGCGAACTGCTGTGCCAGATGTAGCGGTGCAGCCCAAACCAAACTACCGGCGCCAGCAGGACGCATATGATTACGGCTGCGATCAGCCCGCGAGCGAATGCGGATCTTTGCTTGGGAGGATCGGGATCGAAGTGCGTGATCCAAGGCATGGTGCCTGGCTGGCCGGGCAGAACAAAGCCGTGAGGCGGCAGTGTGATTCCCTTTGACGAATCGCTCTTTGCAGAATCGGACGACTGCGGGCCGATGGATGACGCCGCGGAATAAGGGCGCGCCGAAGGAGGCACCCATGCGGACCGCGCATTCGGGTCGACCGGTGGAGCGGGCAAGGGGATGCTTTGCGCGGGAACTGCGACCGTGGGCGCATCGTGCTTGTCATCGATCTTGTCATTGAGGCCGACTGATTCGGCGACCAGAATTTTCGCGGATTCGGAGGAGCTGCCGGAAAGAGGCGCGACTGTTTCGGTGATCCCGGCTTCGGATTTGGCTTCGGTTTCGCCGGCATTTTCGCCGGCCGAATTTTGCAGCCAATTGTTTATTTGCTCGGCTGCGGCCGGCGGCAGAACGACAAAGCGCACGCCGCCGATTTGGCGGGTGGAATCGGTCCAGACGAGTTCTCCAACGGCTTCAATCTGTTTCATCGCACCCAGAGTAAGGGACAGGCGCAACAGTCCGCCCTGCTGCACGGGCACAACTGTGTGAAAACGCAGGCCGGCTGTGGAGACGTCGGTGACCACGCCGCCGGTGTTGTAGGGCTCGAAATTCACGTAGGCAAGCTTACGAATGGAAGTTCGCGGAGTTTTCCTTCGTTCCATTTTCAAGGTCCAAGCCCTTTCATAAACCGCGTTTTGGGATTACGTCTCATTGGATGCACAAAGCAATGTTGGGGAGGGCTTCCAACCTCGCCTCCTTGCGTCTCAGACGTAGTTTAAGGGCGGGATTCACACATACATTTACACCATTAGGGCCGTTGGCTCAATACAAGAAGTTCCCCAAGCTCGTTCATCGTTCGACGTGGGCCTAGAAGTGCAGGGAACCGGAATCACCACTTGTTCCGCACAGCCAAGAGTGGCTGTGTCACCTGTTTTCGTCAGGGGCCGAGACGGCCGGTCCACTGGCGGGTGAAGACGTCGGCCAGGGTGAAGGAGACCATGAGGGCCAGCCAGAAAAATCCGGCCAAAACGACGATGCGGGTGAGTCCCTGCGTATACAAAAGATGCATGAAGAAAAGCCCTACCAGGCAGGCTTTTATGGCGGCAATGGCTAGCGCCACGACCGTATTGTACGGGCCGAGGTCGATATAGGCGATGGCGGTGGTGGCCGCGGCAAGAACGATCAGGGCCACGAAGACGAGCACATACGTTCGGACCGAAGGACTTTGCACGCTCATTTGTAGCGTCCGCCGATGAGATAGAGCAAGGGGAACAGGAAAATCCAAATGATGTCCACGAAATGCCAGTAGAGGCCGGAAACTTCGATGCGGTCGTAATTCTCGGGCTTGATCTTGCCGCGCCAGGCGAGGACGGTCATGACCGAGAGCAGGCCGATGCCGACGATCATGTGCAGCGCATGCAGGCCGGTCATGAAGAAGTAAAAACAGAGGAATAGTTCGACGGCTGTTGCGGGGGCGCCGCGCAAGTCTACAGCAGCGGGATGAAAATTCAGGCCGGGGACCATGTGCTCGTGCCATTTCTGGCCGTACTCGGTGAACTTGATGCCGAGGAAGGCCATGCCCAGGAGAATCGTCACGATCAGGAGAGCTACGAGCATGGCGCGTTTGCCTTCGCGCGCGGCGTGGACGCTCATGGCCATGGTGAAGCTGCTGATGAGGAGGATGAAGGTCATGGTAGCGCCAAAGGGAGCATCCAAGCCGTGGCTGCCGGCAGCAAAGCCAGGGTAATACAGCGAGCGATAGATGATGTATGCCGTGAACAAGCCGCCGAAAAAGAGCATCTCGGTGGCAAGAAAGACCCACATGCCGAAATTGCTGGCGTCGTACTGCTGTTCTAGATCCTCGAACTGGTGGTGCAGCGCGGGAGTGCGCGCGGCGGCGGGCGGCAGAGGAGGATGGTTGGCGGCAGCGTCAGACATGGGCGTGCTCTTCCTCAGCGTAGCCGTAGGGCTCGGCGGGGACGATGGGCGGCTCCTCGAAATTATCGGTAGGAGGAGGCGAAGGCGTTTCCCATTCGAGTCCCTTCGCGCCCCAGGGATTGGGGCCGGCGATGGGTCCATAGCGGATGGACCAAAGCAGGTAGATGAACGGAATCAGATATCCCACGCCGAGGATGGATGCGCCCGCGGAGGACATCACGTTGAGCACCTGAAATTCGGCGGGGTAGACAGCATAGCGGCGGGGCATGCCCAGATAGCCGAGGATGTACTGCGGGAAGAATGTGAGATTGAAGCCGATGAAAATGATGAACGCGGCCACGCGGGCCCAGACGTCGTGATAGAGGCGGCCGGTTATTTTGGGCCACCAGAAGTGCAGGCCGCCCATGTAGGCCATGACGGCTCCGCCGACCATGATGTAGTGAAAATGGGCGATGACGAAGTAAGTGTCGTGCAGATGAACGTCTGTGGCGAGCGTGGCGAGGAAAAGGCCGGTGAGGCCGCCCATGGTGAAGAGGCCGATGAAGCCGAGGGCGTAGAGCATGGGCGCGTCGTAGGAGATGGAACCCTGATAGAGGGTCGCGGTCCAGTTGAAGACTTTGATGGCGGACGGAATGGCCACGGCGAAGCTGAGGGCGGAAAATATGAAGCCGGCGTATATGGATTGGCTGGAGACGAACATGTGATGGCCCCAGACGAAGAAGCTGATCAAGGCGATGGCCAGACTGGAATAGGCGATGAAGATGTAGCCGAAAGGCTTCTTTTTCGAGAAGCAGGTGACCAATTCGCTGACCACGCCCATTCCCGGCAGGATCATGATGTAGACGGCGGGATGGGAGTAGAACCAGAAGAGATGCTCGAACAAGACCGGGTCGCCTCCGAGGGCGGGATCGAAGATGCCGACGTGCAGAAGGCGTTCGGCGCCGATGAGGACCATAGAGATGGCGATGACGGGCGTGCCGAGAACGAAGATGACGCTGGTGGCATAGATGGACCAAAGGAAGAGGGGCATGCGCTTCCAGGTCATGCCCGGAGCGCGCATTTTGTGGATGGTCACGATGAAGTTGAGGCCGGTGAGGATGGAGGAAAAGCCGGTGATGAAAACGCCCAGGGCGGTGGCTATGACGTGGGTGTTGACGTAGTGCGTGCTCAGGGGCGTGTAAAAGGTCCAGCCGGTGTCCACGCCGCCGGAGATCAGGGCGTAGAGCGTGAAAGCGGCGCCAGTGATGTAGATGTACCAGCTGAGCAGATTCAGGCGTGGGAAGGCGAGGTCGCGCGCGCCGATCATCATGGGCACGAGGAAATTGCCCAGGGTAGCGGGGATGGAAGGAATCAAGAAGAAAAAGACCATGACCACGCCGTGCATGGTGAAGAGCTTGTTGTAGGTTTCTGGTTCGACCAGGGCGCCGGCGGGCTCGAGCAAGTGCAGCCGCATCATGACGGCGGCGGCTCCTCCGATGAAAAACATCAGGGTGATCGAAGTGAGATAGAGCAGGGCGATGCGTTTGTGGTCGGTGGTGAAGAGCCAGGACTTGATTCCGTAACTGGCGTTCAGATAGTGAACGCGGGACCGTACGGGAACTTCGGCGACGGCCGTGCTCATGGCGCTGGCGTCCTTTCTGCGGAGCTGAGCGACTTGACGTAGGCGATCAGTTGGAGAACTTGCTCCTCACTCACCTGGCCGCGGAAAGTGGGCATCACCGGACGATAGTTCGGCAGAGTTACGGAAGCGGGATCGAGGATGGACTGCCGGATGAAAGCTTCGTCGATGGCGCGAGTTTCGCCGCTCGAGAGCTTCACCTGCGTGCCGAAGACGCCGCCGAGGGAGGGACCGGCGCCGGAGCCGTCTGGAAGATGGCAGGTGTTGCAGGCCAGGCGGGCGAAAAGATCCTGGCCCATCTGGACCAGCGTTTGGCTGGTGGCATTGGTGCGGAGCCATTCCGCGAAGTCGGTAGGGCTCATGACGTCGACGGTCCCTTCCATGGCGGAGTGCAGGGCGCCGCAATATTGATCGCAGAAAAGGCGATAGGTGCCGATCTGGGTGGCTTGAAACCATTCCTCGGTGTAGCGGCCAGGAACGACGTCCATCTTCATGCGGAAGGCGGGGACGGCAAAATCGTGGATGACGTCTTCGGAGGTCATCACCAAGCGGACGGGAACATCCACGGGAACGTGGAGCTGATTGATTTCGCGCGGCCCTTCGGAATGCTGGAGGTGCCACATCCATTGCTTGCCGACGACAAGAATTTCCATGGCGCCTTGGGGCGGACGGGAGGCGGCGAAGAAAAGGCTGGCGCCCCAAAAGAAAAGAACAACGCAAATGATGCTGGGAATAACGATCCAGGTGAGTTCGAGGGCCAGGGACTGCTTGGTCGCCGGCGGGACCTCGTCCTGCGAACGGCGGCGGTACTTGATCATGAAGTAGAAGATGGTGGCGAAGATGAGAGTGGTGAAGAAAAGCGTGACGCCGGTGAGAAAGAAGAAGAGCCGGTCCATGCGCTCGGCGCCGACGGAAGCGACGGGCGGGCGCAGGTTTGGCCATTGCGCCAGGAGAAGCGCGAGGCTATTAGAGAAGGCGTTCACTTGACGCCTTCCATGGACGTTTTCCGTTTCCAGGCCTGAGCTTTTTTGCCGGGCCCGTAGTTTTCGCGCCGAAAGAGAATGAGGATAGCCACCCCCATCAAGAGCACCGTGAGACCGCCGGCGGCCTGGAGGACGTGTGAGATCAACAATCCATAGCGTCCCGTTTGGGGGTCATAGTGATAGCAATAGAGCAAAACCTGGTCGATGGGCGAACCGATCTTGCCTTGCGACGCTTCCACCAGCGCCAGCCGCAAATCGCGCGAGGGATAGGCGATGCCGTAAAAATAGCGCGTCAACTTGCCCTCGGGCGTGAGCAGCATGATTCCGCTGGGGTGAGCGAACTGGCCGGACGCGGAGTCGTAGGCGTAGCGGAATCCCACGGCTGCGGCCAAGGCTTTGATTTGCGGCTCGTCGCCGGTGAGAAAGTGCCAGCCCTGGGGACCGCCGGGGCGGCCATAGAGGCCGGAGTAGAGCTGATGCTTGATGTTGGCGAGGACGGTTCTCTCGCTGGGATCGATGCTGACGGTGACGATGTTGAAATCCTTGCCGATCTCGAGCGGCAACTCCTTGGCGCTGTTCAAAAGGCCGTTTAGAACTTCCGTGCACAACATCGGGCACTGGTAATAGACAAGCGTGAGGATGACCGGCTTTTGCCCAAAGAACTGGCGCAGGGCGACGGTGTGGCCTTGCTCGTCGCGAAAGGTGAGGTCGAGGGGAAGGGCATCGCCCAACTTTTGATCAAGCCCTACGTCGCGCAGCAGTTCGGGGCGGACGCCGGCGGTCTGCACGGGAGGGCCGTCGCCAAGCTGAGCCTTCCCAGGCAGGGCGGCCAGCATTAGCAGGAGCAACGCCGGCGCAAGGATCAAGAGACGCAAGATGCGAGGTTTCATGGCGCCGAACCTTCATTGCCGGCATTGACTGTGCCGGCGGCAATTTTGCCCGGAGCAAGTTTTTCTGCCGAAGCGATTCGCTTGGCCGGAGCTTTTGATCGCGCCTGCGCGGCGTTTTGCGAACTGGGGGCCGGGCGCACCGGCAAGCCGCGCTGGAGAAGCAGTTCCATGGCGCGATTGATGGGCAGGCGGACAATGCCGTTCTGCTTATCGACCCAGCCGTAGGTGTCGAGGAGGTTCTGCTGCGATTGGTAATAGCTTTGCATATCGACTCCAGGCAAGGGCTGAATACGCGGAGGCGGAGGCAACGGATGGGTGGCGGCAAAGGGCGCAGCCACAAAGGAGCCAGGGTTCTCGGCGCGTTCATAATGCTTGAATAGCCAGATCAGCGAAAGCGAAGTGGCGGCGAGAATCGCGCCCATGATCAGCAGGAAATAGACCAAGCCGTGCGGATTGGCATCGCTTTTCTCGTAGCCGCTCTGGGGCGGGACGTTGGTGCTAGTCGCCATGTTCGAGCGCTCCCTCGAAGCGAGGATCGTGCAACGGCAGCAGAGGACGGCTCTTCAGCTGGCGCAGGAACTCCGCCACCCAGATACTGCCGATGCCAACCGGCAAGAGAAAATCGAGCAGGTAGAAGCGTGGGCTGGGATAAAAAGACGGCACCACCATCCAGTAGACATCGACAAAATTCACCACGATCAGCGCGCCGCAGAGAATCGCAAGCGTTTGGACGCTCCGCTTGATGGCCCGCATCAGCAGGAGATAGAAGGGAATGGCAAAAGAAAGGAAGATCATCACCAGCGCGATGCCGGCCCAGCCGCCCGCGGCGCGAGTGAGGTACCAGGGAATCTCCTTGTCGAGGTCGCCCGCCCAGATGATCAGAAATTGAGAAAAAGAGAGGTAGGCCCAGAGCATGACGAAGGTAAGCACGAGATTGCCGAGATCGTTGAAGCGGTCGGGAGTGATGACCTGGGCCACGGGTTCGCGACCGGAAAGCAAACCCACCACGAGGATGACGAAAGCGAGCGCGGAGAGCACTTGCAGGACCATGAAGATCATGCCGTAGATGGTGGAGAACCAATGGGGCTCGAGAGACATGAGCCAATCGATGGAAAAGAAGGTGACCGTCAGGCCGTAAAGGACCAATCCCGGCCCGCTGATGGCTTCGAGACGAACGGCGAGACGCGGGTCGGCGGTGCGGTCCTGCGCGTCCGACCAATGGGTCAATCTGCGGGTGATGCCCAGCCACACCAGGAAATAGACGACGTTGCGGATCAGGAAAAACGGCAGGTTCAAATACGGCTGCTTGAATTTCAGGACAGCGTCGGCGGCAACGAGATCGGGATGCACCCAGGAGTACAGGCGGCCGAGGCCGAGAAGAAGCGGAAGGACCAGGGCGACGAGCAGGGGCATGGTGCGCGCTCCTGCTTCGAGCGGACGGCGGATGGGCAGTCCCCAAAAGCCTCCCGTGAGGTGGTGCACCATCAGGAAGGCAGCGCAGCCCAAGGGAAAGCCAAGCCAGAAGACGTAGGCCAGCAGGTAGGAGCGAAAGAATTGCTCGGGGGCGCGGAGGCCGTCGAGGATAGCCAGGATGAGCAGAGCTATGCCGAGGGTGAGCGCGCGCTTCTGTACCAGGTCGAAGCGGGCGGCGAGCGGAGCTGGAGTGTGGTTGGCCATCATCGCTGCTCCGAGGGTTGTGCCGGAGGCTGCTCTGGGGGCTGCTCCAAGGCGGGCCGTTGGGGCTCGGGAACGTCGGCAGTCGAGCCTTGCTGGCTCAACTGCAATGCGCGGATGTAGGCGGCGATGCGCCAGCGGTCCTCGGGCGGAACGCGCGAGGCGTAGCTATACATCACTCCGAAGCCGTTGGTGATGACGTCGAAGAAGTGGCCGGCGGGCGCTTGCCGCAAGCGAGCGAGATGAAAAGAAGGCGGCGCAGGGAAACCGCGCTGGACGATCATGCCGCTTCCGGCGCCGGTGTAATCGTGGCAGGGCGAACAGTAGATGTTGTATCGCTCGCGGCCGCGGCTCAGATCGGCGGCGGTGATGGGAAAGGGAAAAAGATCGGCCACCGCGCCATTCACTTTGCCGGTGTAGAGCAGTTCGTCGGTGCGCAATTCGCCGCGGGCGACGGTTCCCTCCACGGGCTGGCGTTCCGAGCGCCCGTCGGGGAAAAACGAACTGGGGTCTTCGGGCACGTATTTCGGCTGCACGTGCATATCCTGGCGGCAGCCGGCGAGCGCACAAAGAATGGCGCACAGGCCGAGCGTTGGACCGACGGCGAGCGGAAATTTGCGCGAGTTAGACTTCGGCTTCATAGACGCCAAATGGCTTGAGGCCCTCCAGAAAATGCCGGGTTGCGGCCAAATCGAATTTTTTGTCGCGCGCCTTTATGCAGAAAAAGAAACGCCCACGGGAGGCCGTGGCAAAGCGCGGCACGTTGAAGAGCGGGTGATAGGGCGTGGGCAGGCCGTTCAACGCGAGCATGCCAAAAACTGCCGCAATGGCGGCGCAGAGGATGGTCATCTCAAAGGTGATAGGAATAAAAGCGGGCCAGCTATTGTGCGGCTTCCCATCGATATTCAAGGGGAAGCTCAGCACATTGGCATACCACTGGAGAAAAAAGCCGGCGGACGCGCCAAACATTCCGCCGAGCAGGACGACCAAAGGCAGGCGCGTGCTATGGAATCCGACGGCTTCGGCCAAGCCCTCGATGGGCATGGGCGAAAAGCCATCCACGGCACGGTAGCCCGCCGCGTGCGCGGTATGGGCCGCGTTGAGAAGCTGCTCGGGAGTTTCAAACTCCGCGACTAAGCCGTAGATGCGTTTATTGACCATGGATCGAGCGCCGGCGATTGTGCCGGTCAAGTGGCTGAAATCTCCGGATTTGGATTTCTCAATTTCGCAAGATAGGTGGTGCGCGGGCGCACGTTCAGTTCCGCCAGCAAGCTGTAATCGCGCGGCTGGCGCTTCAGCTTGGAAACACGGCTATCGGGATCGTTGATGTTGCCGAAGATGATGGCTTCGGTGGGGCAAGCCTGCTGGCAGGCGGTTTGAATTTCGCCGTCGCGCACCAGGCGATCCTGTTTTTCGGCGGTGATTTTCGCTTCGTTGATACGCTGGATGCAGTAGGTACATTTTTCCATGACGCCGCGGCTGCGCACGGTGACATCGGGATTGCGCAGTCCATAGAGGCTGGGCGTGACCCAATCGGAATAGAGCTTGAAATTGAAGCGGCGCACTTTGTAGGGGCAGTTATTGGAGCAGTAGCGCGTGCCCACGCAGCGGTTGTAAACCATCTGGTTGATTCCTTCGGAATCGTGCAAAGTGGCTCCCACGGGGCATACCAGTTCGCAGGGCGCCTGTTCGCATTGCATGCAGGGCAAGGGCTCGAAGTACATTTCGGGATTGGCGAGGTCGCCGCGGTAGTAATTGTCCACGCGAATCCATTGCATATCCCGCCCCGCCATGACTTCGTATTTGCCAACCACGGCGATGTTATTTTCGGCGTAGCAGGCCACCACGCAGGCTTCGCAGCCGGTGCAGCGGCTGAGATCGATGGACATGCCCCAGGCGTATCCTTCGTACTTGTACGGCGGGTACATCGAAGTCTCCTTGCCGGCATCCTGGTCGGGAAGCTTGGCGAATTGGGGATTCTTACGAAATTCGTCGAGGGTGGCGATGCGGACGAGATCTCGCTCAAAAGCGTTTTCGCTCTCTTCCTCGATCTGCTGGCGATTGCGGTCGATGGGATGATGAATTTGCGTTTCCGCGAGGAGATAGTTCTTGCCGGCCTTTTGAATCTGCAAGCCGCTGGCGAAGGAAGGAGCGGACGAGGTGCGCAGGAGATAGCCGTTGAGGCCTATTCCGCTGCCCACATTGCCGGCGCGCTTGCGTCCGTAGCCGAGCGTTACGGTTGCGGAATTATCGGCCTGGCCGGGCGTGGCGTAGACAGGGCCGGCGGCCTGCCATCCTCCATTGCTGAGAGTGGCGATGTCTCCGGTCGTCAGGCCGAGACGCCAAGCGGTGGCGGGGCTGAGCGCGATAGCGTTGTCCCAAGTGACCTTTGATAAAGGCTTGGGCAGCTCCTGCAGCCAGGAATTGTTGGCCCAGCGGCCGTCGCCGACGGTGGGATCGGGACGAAAGACGATCTCGATGGCCTGTGCATTGGGCGCGGGCGCAGCGGGCAATTTGCCATAGTCCAGGTTGAGCTTAGGCGAAATGGCGGGAAAGGCAGTTCCGGCCATGACGCCATCATGCAAGGTCTTTTCCCAGAAGTTCTCGAAATTGCGATCGGAAAGCCGCGCTTGCTGCGCCTTCCAATAATCGCGAACGAGATCGTGGTCGGATTTGCCGGTCTCCCCGGTAAGCAGGGCGACGGCTTCGTGCAGAGAGTGGCCGCGATAGAGCGGAGCGATCAGCGGCTGAACAATGCCGACGGTCCCGTCGTAGGCGCGAACGTCGCTCCAGGACTCGAGGAAATAAGTTTGAGGAATGTGCCAGTGGGAGAGTTCGGCGGTCTCGTCGTCGTAAAGCCCGAAGTGAATGCGCAGCGGGACTTTCAGATAGCGCTGGGCTAACTGCAAGTCCGCGGGCGCGGTGTAGACAGGATTGCTGCCGAGGATGAAGAGGGCCGTAACCTGGCCGGCGTCGATTTCCTGCGCCAATTCCGGCAAGGAGTCTTTTGCGGGGCTGGCTTCGACGGGATCGGTATAGATGGCGGTGGCGCCGATGTTTCCGAGGGCCGCGTTTATGGCATGAGCCAGCGCGTGCACGGCCGGAGGCTGCGAAGGTCCGGCGACGATCAACGAAGTTCCGCGATGGCTTTGCAAATCGCGCACCAGCGCTTTCAGCCAGGCATCGGGAACCGGCGAATTCGCGGTTGGCACGGGCAGGCCCAGCGCGGCGGCGAGAGCGCGCGCAAAATGTTCGATTTCGCTGGAGCGGACCGGCAGCCGATGATCGGCCATGCCGCCGGTGAGGGTCGGCGTGCTTTCGACGACGTAGAGCCGGTTCATCTGCGCGGCGGGAGTTTCGATGCCGCGCCACTTGGCGAAATCGCGCGCGTAGCGGACGCTGGCCGGTCCTTGATTGAGGAAATCGGAGTCCAGGGAGACGACCACGCCGGCCTGATCGAAGCGATAGACGGAATTTACGTCGCGGCCAAAGGCGAGCTGCGCTCCCTGATGCGCGGCGTATTCGCCGAAGGGTTCGTGGGTGTACCACTTGGCTTGCGGATATTGCGCGAGCAGAGACTGCAGCTGCGCCGCGAAGGTGGGGGACGTGGTGGTCTCGGTGAGAATGCGCAGGCCGGCGCCCTTGACGTCCTCCAGGGTGTCGCGAAGGGCGTCGATGACGGCGAGGAACGCCGGCCAATCGCTGACGTGGCCTTCGTGCAGCGGGACCTGGGAGCGATTGGGATCCCAGAACGTGAGCACCGAAGCCTGACAGAAAATATTGGTGGCGCCCAAGCTCGCGGGATGCTCGGGATTGCCCTCCACCTTGGTGGGCCGTCCCATGTGGCTTTCGACGAGCAGGCCGATGCCCACGCCGCGGTCAGGCATCGAGGTGGCGTAAAAAAGCGGCTTGCCGGGAATGACCTCTTCGGGAGCGCGCACGTAGGGAACGATTTTTTCGGGCGGCAACTTGGTGCAGGCGGTGAGCCCGGAAAGGGCGGCGGAGGCGGCCATCAGCTTCAGCGCCTCGCGGCGGCTCAGGCCCAGATTTTGCCGGCCGGTGGGAGCGCTCGGGAATTCGTTGCGCAGGGCGGCTTCGTATTCCGGCGTGCGGGCAAGTTCGTCCAGGCTGGTCCAGAGGCGCTGCTTGCCGTCGCGTTGCAGTTGCGCGGCGATGGCCTCAAGGTCAAGACGCGTTCTGGATTCGGAAGGCATTGGTCGAGGCTCCCCTTGCGGGTCGTTTGGAGATGAGTTGGTCATCGTTTCGTCACCGCTTGGTCACCGCGCTTTCACCGATGGCACGTGTAGCAGTCCGTGAGCGAACGGATTTTGTATTCGTCGACGAGCTTGGTCCCCAGCTCGGCCTGATTGGGCGGCGGCTGATAGGCGATGCTGAAAACCTGGTCCTTGGGGCGCACATTATTTTCCGGATGACGGTGGCAATCGAGGCACCATTCCATCTTGAGCGAGTTGGCCGCCCAGGTGAGAGGCATGGACCCGATGGGACCGTGACAGGTAGTGCAGCCAATTCCCTTAGAGATGTGAATACTGTGATTGAAGTAGACAAACTGAGGCAGCGCGTTCACGCGGAGCCATTGGATGGACCGATCGCTGCGAAAACTTTCCCGCACCGGCTCGAGCATCGGGCTGTCCTTCCAGATCTGCGAATGGCAGGTCATGCAGGTTTCCGTGGGCGGCAAGCCGGCAAAGGAGGAGTCCTCGACCGAGGTGTGGCAATAGCGGCAATCGATTCCCAGTTCCGCGGTGTGATGCTTATGGCTGAAAGGCACGGGCTGCACCCGGGGGACATTGGCCTCGGTGACGTAGGGAGAACCGTCGATCCAGTAGGGGATCAGGCCGGCGACGAGAACGAAGAGAAAGAAACCGTAGATCGTTACCCGCGAAATCAAATTGGTGCTGTGATGGAAGACTTGAGCCATGAGCGTGCCCGGCCTGCGGCGTTACTTCCTTTCTCCCTCTCCCTGGGTCTCGGTGACGAGAGTTCTCATTTCAAAGATGGAGATCATGGGCATGTAACGGATGAAGAGATAGAGCAGCGTCAGGAAAAGGCCCAGCGATCCAGCGAGGGTCATCCAGTCCCAGCGGGTGGGCGCGTACATGCGCCAGATCGAGGGCACGAAATCGCGGCTCAAGCTGATCACGATGATGACGAAGCGCTCCAGCCACATGCCGCAATTTATGATCAGCGCCACCGCAAAAAGCGCAGGGACGCTGGAGCGGACGCGCTTGGACCATAGCGCTTGGGGAATAACCACGTTGACGGCGATCAGGCTCCAGTAGGCGGCGGCATAGGGGCCGGCCATGCGATTCAGCGTGGCGTATTTTTCGTAAACATCCGCGCTGTAGAAGGCCATGAACGCTTCCATCATGTAGCCGTAAGCCACGATCAGCCCGGTAGCCAGCATGATCTTTCCCATGTTGTCCAGATGGCGCATGGTGATGAAGTCTTCCAAGCCATAGAATTTGCGCAGAGGAATGGCCAAGCAAAGCACCATGGCAAAGCCGGAGTAGATGGCGCCGGCGACGAAATACGGCGGGAAAATCGTGGTGTGCCAGCCGGGCAGGATGGCAATGGCGAAATCGAAGCTCACTACCGTGTGCACGGAGACGACCAGAGGCGTTGCCAGCCCGGCCAGAAGCAGGGAAGCCATTTCGTAGCGCTTCCAATGCACGGCCGAACCGCGCCAGCCCATGGCCAGAAAACCGTAGATGATCTGCTTGGCGCGAGTGCGGGAGCGGTCGCGCAAAGTGGCCAAGTCGGGAATCAGTCCGACGAACCAGAACAAAAGCGAGACGGTGAGATAGGTGGAGACGGCGAAGACGTCCCAGACCAGAGGGCTGCGGAACTGCGGCCAGTACCACATCGTATTGGGATAGGGAAAAAGCCAATAAGCGAGCCAAGGCCGGCCCATGTGGAGCACCGGAAACATCCCCGCGCAGAGCACGGCGAAAATGGTCATGGCTTCGGCGGTGCGGTTGATGGAGGTGCGCCACTTCTGATGCAACAGCAACAAGATGGCGGAGATCAACGTGCCGGCATGGCCGATCCCGATCCACCAGACGAAATTAACGATGGCGAAGCCCCATCCGACGGGGATCATCACACCCCAAATGCCGACGCCGATGGCGAAGAGGACGGTGACGGCGTAGAGCAGCGCCATCAGCAGGAGAAAGGAGACGGCGAATCCCAGAAACCATCCGGGGCGGCGCCGCTGGCCGAGAACGATGGAGGAGATCTTGTCGGTGACGGTCGAGATCGTGTACCCCGGTTCAATCACCGGGGGCTGGTTTAACTCGGCCGCGCCGTCAAGAGGATCCGAATCCACGTGGCTGTCCTAGATGAAGATGATTTCAGAGCTTCGTGCAAACCAAACGGGGATTGCATTACCTTCGACGCGATTAGCCCGCCTTGCGGCGCTGCCTGCGCCCCGAGACCGCGGCGATTGGCCGGCTGACCTCCGGTATCGCCGTCGCCATTAACGAGTGCCCCTTGGAGAGCTTATCGGCTCCGGCGACGGACTCTATCCGTTAAAAACGGGAGAAAGGCTTTCGCCCCGCGCGTGGTAGCGGATTTTCGGGAAGGGCATGGGAGTTTTTGCTCAGCGAGCGCTGGGCGCGATCCATTTGGGTAGACTTATGCGCGGAGCCGACGGACGCCCCATCTCTCACTTTGGCGACTCTCCCGAGATAGAATATAGACCGCATAAGCACAGGCTTGCGGAGATGTGGGGAATGGCCGCGAGCGATCGCCAGCTTGGGGAGACAGTGTGAGCGCGGAACGCCAGAGCAGGCTCGACTGGATGGACGTGCTCTGGCTGCTGTTTTTGCTGGGGCTGGCGTTACTGCCTCCGGTTAGCGAAATCCACAAACAGTTAATTCTGCTGGCGATTGGAGTTCTCCAGCTTTTCGAAGGACGGCTGGTGAACCAGGTGCCGCGCGGGCGGAACTACGCAGTTCTGCTCAAGATTCTGCTGGCCATGCTGCTGATCAGCCACACCGGTGAAATCAGCATAAACAGCAGCTACTATCCGATCTTCTATGTCCCGGTAATCACTGCCGCGGTTTACTTCGGCGCCTGGGGGACGCTTCTCTGGACGCTGATCGCTTCGGCCGCCTATTGCTCTTATCTCTATCCGGCAGTGGCGGTACAGAACTATGAGCTCGCTCCGGACGCGATTACGGAGTTGATGCTCCGTATTCTTTTCTTTTTTCTGGCGGCGATGGTGGTCAATCGATTCGCCACGGAGAACAAGCGGCAAACGCGGCGTTATCGGGAAGTCGCCGAACAGCTGGCAAAAACCAATCGAGAACTGGAACACGCTCAGGCCCAAGCGCGCCGCTCCGAACGGCTGGCGGCGCTGGGGCAACTCTCGGCAGGCCTGGCGCACGAGATTCGCAATCCCCTGGGCATCATCAAGGGCTCGGCGGAGATGCTGATTCAGAGGTTGGGGACCGCGGAGCCGCTTGCGGCGGAGTTGGCCGGTTATATTTCGAGCGAAGTGAATCGGCTCAGCGCGCTGGTGAGCCGCTTTCTGGATTTCGCCCGCCCGCTTCGTGTGGAGACGCAGCCCTGCTCGGTTCCCGAGGTGGTGGATCGCGCGCTGCGGGCGGTGGCCGCGAATTGGAACGGCCCGCCGATCGAGGTCGAGCGGAGCTACGAAAACGATCTGCCGCCGGCGGCGCTGGACGAAAATCTCGGCGAGCAGGTTTTCGTCAATCTGATCCAGAACGCCTACGACGCCATGGGCGACACGGGAGGCCGGCTGCGCATTTCGATTGGAGAGGGCAAACGAGGCGAACGGCGCGGCATCGAAGTGCAAGTGCTCGATTCAGGGCCCGGAATTCCCGCAGAGCTTCGGGAACAGATCTTCAATCCGTTTTTCACCACCAAGAAGACGGGCGTGGGGCTGGGGCTCTCTATTGTTTCCAAGATTGTCGATGAACATCACGGCTCGATTGAGCTTTTCAGCGGCAATCCGGCGGAAGTAGAGTACGGGAATGGCGAACTGGTGGGCAAGGTGCGCGGTGCGAAAGGTGGCTCCGGGAGCGCCCAGGCCGGGAAAACCCTTGCCGGACGAGAGCGGGTCGATGCGCAATCCGGCGCACAATTTGGCGCCTGCTTCGTGATCTTTCTGCCGCTGGCCGAAGAGCCTGTGGCTCCAGCGCCGCAGCGTGCGTAACCGCTTAGCAGCAAAGTAAGGCAGGTCCAAGCAGCAGAATTTCAGAGGATTATTCGTGTCCAACATACTGATCGTCGAAGACGAAGCCCGCATGCGCCGCCTGCTGGAGCTCGACCTGAACGAGGCGGGATATCAGACCTTCTCCGCCGGCGATGCGGAAAAAGGTTTGGATCTGCTGCGGCGCGAGCAAGTGGATCTGGTGATCACGGATTTAAAGCTGCCCGGCTCGAGCGGCTTGGAATTTCTGCAAGCCGCCAAGCGCATCAATGGCGGGCTGCCTGTGATCGTAATGACCGCCTACGGCACGGTGGAGACGGCGGTGGAAGCGATGAAGGCGGGGGCCAGCGATTACGTCCTGAAGCCCTTTGCGCTGGCCGAGATGCGGCTGGTGGTGCAAAAAGAGCTGGACGTCCGGCGCCTGCGCGAGGAGAACCGCAATCTGCGCGAAGCGCTGGGACGGCGCTACGACTTCCCCAATATCGTGGCCAAGAGCGCCAGGATGCAGGAAGTTCTGGCGCTGGCGGAGCGCGTGGCGGCCACGCCTTCGACTGTACTCATTGGGGGCGAGAGCGGCGTGGGTAAGGACCTGATTGCGCGGCTGATTCACCAACGATCCAGCCGGGCAGCGGGCCCGTTTGTAAAGATCAATAGCACGGCGATTCCGGAGAACCTGCTGGAGAGCGAGCTTTTCGGCTACGAGAGGGGAGCGTTCACGGGAGCCGTCGCGAGCAAGCCGGGGAAATTCGAGTTAGCCGACAAGGGGACTCTTTTCCTGGACGAAATCGGCGACGTGCCTCCGGCCACGCAGGTGAAACTGCTGCGCGTTCTGCAGGAGCGCGAATTCGAGCGGCTGGGCGGGACGCGGACCATCAAGGTCGATGTGCGGCTGATCGCGGCGACCAATCGCGACCTGCGCGCGGCGCTGGAGGAGGGTACGTTCCGGCAGGACCTTTATTACCGGCTGAACGTTGTCCCAATCGATATCCCTCCGCTTCGCGAGCACAAAGAGGATATTCCCGACCTGGCGAATCTTTTTCTTTCGCGGCTGGCCCAGAAATCGCAGAAGAAGCTGGACGGCATCCGGCCTGAAGCGATGCGGAAGTTGATGGAGTTTTACTGGCCGGGGAACGTGCGCGAGCTGGAAAATATCGTGGAACGCGCCTGCGCCCTCACGGCGGGCCCGCTGATCGAGCCGTCCGACATCCACCTCGATCACATGCCGGAGCGCAACCGTTCGGAGAATGGGCCGCTTCTGCCCGAGGGGAAGACGCTCGATCAATGGGAAGACGAAATCATCCGCGAGGCTTACCGCCGCGCCAACGGCAATAAGAGCGAAGCGGCGCGGCTGCTGGGCCTTTCCCGCAATGCACTGCGTTATCGTCTGGAGAAGATCGGCATTGGCGATGAGGCCGCGAAGGCGCCTCAGGAATAAGCCGGTGCGCTGGGCGGCCCTGTTTACCGATCAGGCGAGAAGAAGAGTATAAGAGTAGGTACTTACCATGGAATTTACGCACTCGCAGCTTCGTGCGATCGGCCATCAACATAGCAATTTGCAAATCATTGCGTGCGCGGGATCTGGAAAGACAGAAGTTGTGGCACGGCGCATCGCTAGCATGCTGAAAGCGGGCGCTCGAACCGGTCTAGCACCGAAGAATATTGTCGCCTTTACGTTTACTGACAAAGCTGCAGCGGAGCTGAAAGACAGAATCGACGCGAGGTGCCGCGAAGAATTGGGTAATGTGCTTGCCATGGCAGAAATGTTTGTCGGGACCATTCACTCGTTTTGCCTAGAACTGCTCATCACTGAGGTCCCGAAGTATCTCAAGTACGACGTACTCAACGAGGTTCAGCAATCGCTCTTCGTGGACCGCCATAGCAGAAAAAGCGGGCTGACCACCTCCACTGATTTGGCTTCGAGACCCCTCACTCGTTACAAGGACACGCCCTTATACATTAGCGCGCTGAGCATCTTGCGGGAAGATGACACCAATCCCAAAGAACTTTCTGCATGTTCGCTCGTCCGAGGATTACAGACATATACCGACCTGCTCAACGAGACGCACTATTTTGACTACTCGTCGATCATGTGTGCGGCCGTGGATGTCCTTAAGAAAGATCGAGCGATTCGCGAGCGCCTGTCCCAGAGGATTAAGCACGTTATTGTCGATGAATATCAGGACGTGAATCCGGTACAGGAAGCAATCGTCAGGAATCTCCATGACTTGGGTGCCACAGTCTGTGTCGTTGGGGATGACGATCAAACTGTTTACCAATGGCGCGGGAGCGATGTCAAAAACATTCTCACATTCAGCAAGCGGTACCCGAAGGTGGATCAAATTCGGCTCGAGGAGAACTTTCGTTCCAGTAACGGAATTGTGGAGACGGCCCGGGCTTTCATAGAGCAGAACAAGGACCGGCTTCTAAAGAGGATGCAGCCGACTCCGGCACAGACTTACCAGTCCGGTGACATTGTCGCGATGTTTTTTGGTAGCCCAGAGTTGGAGGCAGCATATATTGCCCGCACGATGCAGGAACTTCGCGGCATTGTTGTCAAAGAAGAGGGCAAGGATCGTGGAATTTCCTGGTCCGATATGGCCGTTCTCCTTCGGAGCGTTGGGGCAAATGGCGAGCCCATCACGCGTGCCCTGAGTCAGGCCGGAGTGCCCTACCTAGTCGTCGGTATGAATAATTTATTCGGCACACTCGAAGCCCAAGCTGCGCGTGCGCTCTTTTACTTCATGGCGGGCCGCACAGATGCGGCCACACTCGAGGATTCCTGGATGGCAGCTGGAGTAGGAACCTCAACCGCGGAAGTTCGACGCTCCATCAAGAACGTCGAGAAATTCCGCGAATCCTTTGAGAGCCCGACTGAGCGTTTCGGGTTCTATTCAATCCAGCGGACGTTCCTAACATTTCTGGACGAAGCGGGCATTCGTGAGGAGCGTGTGCCTAGTGGTCGAGGCGAAGTCGTGTTTTACAACCTGGGCAAGTTCAGTCAACTCATCTCGGACTTCGAAACGATCCATTATCACTCGCAGCCGAAAGAAAAATACACGTCGTTTGCAAACTTCCTACAATACAGTGCGCAAGCTGCTTACTCGGAGGGATGGCAGGAAAACCAATACGCAAACCCCGACGCTGTCAGGATTATGACAATTCATCAGGCAAAGGGGATGCAATGGCCTGCGGTCTTTATTCCAGCACTATTGAGAAATCGCTTCCCCTCAGCTGGGCACGGGGGTCGAAACGTGTGGCATCTGATTCCTAAAGCGGGGATCAAGCGCCAGTCGCGTTACGAGGGAAGCGTTGAGGATGAAAGGCGTCTCTTCTACGTAGCCATGACCCGTAGCCAGAAGTTTCTCCACATGACTTGGGCTCCGATCTCCGGCAAGAACAACCGATATCGCATCGCATCCGAGTTTTGGAACGACATCCTGGTATCTAAATATGTGAAACGCCGCGCGCCTGACTATTTGAGTCGCAAGCGACTTGCTGCCACGCCGCGAAAGGGTGTTGAGAATGTGGTCTTTTCGTTCTCGGACATCAAGTATTTCTTCGAATGTCCATACCAGTTCAAGCTCCGGATTCTCTATGGGTTTAATGCCCCGATTCACGAGGCTCTCGGCTACGGACGGTCACTCCACAACGTGCTCGCTGAAATCCACTCCCGGGCGCTGCGTGGCGACTTTGTCAAAGAGAAAGAGGTTGACACGCTGATTGATCGACATTTGCATGCTCCCTACGCCTATCCAGCACTCAAAGAGAACCTCGAAGCTGCAGCAAAGAAAGTGGTCCAAAGCTATATCCACGATAACAAAGCCAACTTCAAAAATATTGAGTTCTCCGAAAAACAGATCGAGATTGGTCTACAAGACGGGGTGAGCGTCGTTGGCCGAATCGATCTGGTCCGCCGGATCGATACTGGCGAAACAACAATAGTCGACTTGAAATCCAGCGACAGGGCTCAGGCGGAGGAAGTCACCGAGACGCAGCTCCATATCTACGCGCTCGGTTACCAAGAATTAACCGGGAGGCCCGCGGATTACGTGGAGATCTATGAGCTGGATGAGGGAAAACGCAAGCCGCGGTCGGTAGATGCTGAATTCATTGACGACGTGAAGGAAAAAATGACCCACGCTGCCCACGCTCTTCGCGTGGGCGATTTATCAGCACAGCCTTCTATAGGCAAATGCAAAACGTGTGACTACAAGGGGATGTGCAGCGCTGGCGTTGAGGTGTTGAGGGAGGGGGTCCGCTCGCACAAGCCCGGTCGGCAGCGTAAGCGGTAACTTCTGTCGCGAGCCACGGCTGTGTACCGAAGCGCTGGAGAATCTGGGGTTCGTGCGGCGCCTTTCTCCGGCAGTTGACGCTGGAACCCATAAGGTCCTCTATGAGTTGCATCAGGGACTCGGCGATACAGAGGGTTGCATCGAAGGCGGCACGCTTTGGGCTACGCACCTTTCCCGACAGCTCGGATCTTCAGCGGCTGAAGTACTACTTCAAGGTTATGCGAGCGAATAATCCAGGCGCCGGCGATTTCCCCGTGCCATTAGCGAAGTCGCGGCCAGGCTATTGCGCGGAAAAGGCGAGCAAGGTGTTGCCCGCTATTCCCGCCGCGCCAAACAGGTAGCCCGATCCCACGAACAGCGTGCCATTCACGATCGTCGGACCAGCGGAGGCCATCGAGCCGCCGTTAGCCTTCACGCCGTTCACTGTCTTGTAATCGTGCGCCGTATTGATCTCCCAGATCACGTGCCCGTTTTCGGTCGATAAGGCGCGCAGAATACCGTCCCATCCTCCCGAGAAGACCACGCCCGGGATGACCGTCAGCGCCGCCGTTTGCCCGAGATTGGGGGCGCCGGAGTGCTGGCCGGGCAAGAGAGTAAACCACTTCTTCTCGCCGGTCTTCAGTGAAACAGCGGCGATTCCGCCGCTGCGCAGTCCGAAATAGGCATTCTGGTCGTCGGCCGCGCCGCCGAAGGTGATCATACCGAGCGCCAGCTTATCCACCAATTGCGTCTTCCACAGCAACTTCCCCTGCTGATCCGGGTCGTGGGCCCAAACCATGCCGCTCTTCTGCGGCGCCACCAGAATGCGATGACCGTCGGGCAGCGTTCGCAAAATCATGGAGGCGCCGAAATCGAAGTCGGGGCCCAGAGGCTGCGGGCAGTTTTCCGATTTTCCGTTGGGATTATCGGCGCCGCCACCGCCGCACCCGGAAAGCCAGGCATCTTCCTGAGTGTCTTGAACCGACCAAACGACTTTACCGCTGGCCATATCGAGGGCCATCACTGCATCGGTGGTCTTGGGCGCCGGGTCGGTGTAAGAGTCGCCTGTACCAATGTAGAGCACGTGCCGCTGGGTATCGATTGTGGGCGCGGCCCATACCGCTCCTCCCGCGGGGGCATAATGCTGCACGCCCTTGGGTCCTTTGGCCGCGGGCTTTGGCGGATCGGGAATGATGTACGTCTTCCAGATCTGTTTACCGGTGCTGGCGTCGAGCGCGGTCACGCTGCCTCGAAATGTGCAGCACGGATACGTCATGCCCAACCCCGCCGTACGCTCCTCCGCCGATGCCATGGGCACATAGAGCCGGCCTTCGTATAACGTGGGCGCACCGGTGATCTGCGCCACGGGGTGGTCATCAACTTTTACTTTCCACAGCAGTTTGCCGCTCTCGGCGTCGAGGGCAAACATGTTGGCCTTCTGGTCGCCGAAATAGGCGGCGTACTTTGTTGCGCCCGGCCCTTTCACTGGCGCAACGCTGACGGACACACGCATGGCGCCATCGGCTTGAAAGGACCAATAGACGCAGCCAGTGGCCGCATCAAGGGAGTAAACGGTGCCCGCATCCGAGCCGAGGAAGACGCGTCCTCCCACAATGGTGGGCTGGCTGTGAGCCTCGTCGGCAAGAGGGAGCCCGAAAGCCCACTTCAGTTTTAGCGACGGGACTTGGGCCGCGCTCAATCCCGCGGCGCTGGCCGGCTGGAAACGCGCGTTCGAGGTAGGATCAACTCCCCAGCCGTTCCACATCGGTTGCGTGGCGATATCGCCCATGGGCGGGGCGCTCGCGCAGCGGTTCGACATCTTTTTGGCGTCCGCGATTTCAGTAACGCCGATCTTGCGGCCGCCCAATTGAGCCGCCACAGTTTTCTTGTCGTCGTCGGAGAGGCCTTGGATCTGCGTGTGAGGCGCTTTGGAAAGCGAAGCATAAATTGCCTCCGGCGTCATCTTGCGCAGCACGGAGAGGTTGGGCGCCTTCTGCGCTTGGGCGCTTTGATGGCAGCTTGCGCACTTGTTCTCGAACACCATCACACCGGCGGTGGTTTGGGCCAACGCCGATTCGGACGTGGCGACAAACGCGATAGTTGAAGTGAATGCGATCAGCACAAGCAAAGACCTCTTCATGGCGCGCGCTCCTCCGCTTTTTTTGGTGACGCGTGAAACCATATGCCTACGGCAATTTCGAGTCAATATGAGAAGCGGGCTGCTGAGTTTTGCGCCCAGATCGCTCGGGCTGCACTGCGCGGGGCCGCGCACGGACTCCAGCGCAGAATGAGTGGAGACGCCAATCCCAATCGGAACAAAAGGGTATATGCTACGGACCAGTCCAGGGCTGGCAGACCGTGTTTCGGCGTTCGCTTACATAGGCTTTCGCCCGCGAAGAGGGGGTCAACGTGGAACTCGGATGGGAGCGAAGCATCCTTGGAGCCGTAAGAATCGGAGTCGCGTGCCTGGCCGGGGTGGCGTTGGTGCATGGCCAAGCAGGTTCGCGAGGGGCTCAAACGGCTTCAGGCGGGCAGGTCCAGCCGCAAGCAGCCGATAAAGCGGCGACGGAAGGGAAACCGCCGATGTCGGATCAGTTCTTCAAGAACGTGCAAGTACTCAAAGGGATCCCGGTGGACCAATTCCTGGGCACGATGGGCTTCATTGCCGCGTCGCTGAGCGTGAACTGCACGGAATGCCATGTCACCCGGGATTATTCCCTGGACACGCCGAAGAAGCAGAAGGCGCGGCAGATGATGATCATGGTGAAGGCGATCAATCAGGCCAACTTCGGAGGAGGGCACCGGGTCACGTGCTGGACCTGCCATCGCAGCGACACCGAGCCGCCGGAGACGCCGAGCCTGATGGTGCAGAACGGGACCGTGCCCGACAAGGACCCGAACGATGTTGAAGTGCTGGATCAGCCCATTCCGGGCGCACCCACGGCCGAGCAGATTCTCGACAAGTACATCCAGGCCCTCGGCGGGGAAGACCGGCTGGATCGGATTAGCAGCATCACCGCCAAAGGGACATACGCTGGTTTTGACACCGATCTGGGAAAGGTTCCCGTGGAGGTTTTTGCCAAATCCCCCGGCCAAAGCACGACCATCGTGCACCGGTCTGAGAAGGCGCAGAACATCACGACCTACGACGGCCACAATGGGTGGATCGTGATGACCAATACAGCCCTGCCGGTGAAACCCTTGAGCGGAGGGGAGCTGGACAACGCGCAATTGGACGCGGAGATGTTTTTCCCCGCTGGGATCAAGAAATACCTGCACGATTGGCGCACCGGCTTTGCGCCCGTCACCGTGGACGATCAGTTAACCGAGGTTGTTCAAGCGACGGCTCCCGGGGGCACTCGCGTGAAATTATTCTTCGACTCCAAATCGGGGCTGCTGCTGCGTGTAACGCGCTTTGCCAATACGGTGCTGGGCCTGAATCCGTCGCAAGTGGATTATTCCGATTATCGCGATCTTGGCGGCGTCAAGGTGCCTTTCCACTGGACTTTGACGTGGACCGACGGGCGCTCCGAGTTTGATATGACCGACGTGCAAACGAACGTGGCCATCGATGCGGCCAAGTTCGGCGAAGCGGTGTTGCCCAAGACGGCGACGCCATAGCGAACCGCCGAGGGCGCTTTCGTCTTGACAGTTCTACTAGGTAGCCAGCATATTGAGCCGGCGGGAGAGATGTCCATCTCCGATTCCGTGCGGCAGGAGGTGTAGTTGATGCGAACCAAGCAGGTGGTGGCGGTGAGCGTCCTGGGTGTGGCCATGTTGGGAGCGGCAATTTCGGCTTCGGCGCACCACGCTTTCGCGGCGGAGTTCGACTCGAACAAGCCGGTGCATTTCACGGGGACGGTTACGAAGATGGAGTGGGTGAATCCGCATGCGTGGATTCACGTGGACGTGAAGGGGACGGATGGGACGGTGGCCAACTGGGCAATAGAAGCGGGCACGCCGAATGTTCTCTACCGCCGTGGTTTCACGAAGGAGTCCTTGCTGGCGGGGACGGTGATCGTGGTGGACGGTTACCAGGCGAAAGACGGATCGCATCGAGCGAATGGCCGGGATCTGACGCTTCCGGACGGGCGGACGTTATTCTTGGGCTCCTCGGGAACAGGCGCGCCTTACGAGAACGATCCGAAGGCCAAGTAGCGCTGGGAGTTTCCGGCGGCGATCATCGGGAGGTTAAAGATGAGAGTCAGAGGGAATCGCTATGTTTTGCTGATGGCGCTGGCGGCCGTGCCTATCGTCGCCATTGGCCTGGTTCAGAGGACGATCGGCCAGACCCCGGCGAGCAGTTCGCGGAGTGAATCGGGCGCGAAGAGTTCCGCAGGCGCGACGACGCTCAAGACCGCGTGGGGCGCGCCGGATCTGCAAGGCACGTGGAGCAATGTCGCGGTTGTGCCGTTCGAGCGGCCCAAGCAGTATGGCGACCGTCAACTCCTAACCGACGCCGAGCACCAGAAAGCCGTGGATGCGCTGCTGAAGCTGGACGAACAGCCCGGGCGCGACAGCCGGGAAAGCCAGGGGAAAGATATCCGCGGCACGGAGAAGGACGTCGCGCGCGCGTACAACGAGCACTGGTTCGGCGATAAACCCACGCAGGTAAGCTATCGCACTTCCCAGATCATCGACCCGCCCGACGGGCGGATGCCGGCGTATACGCCTGAGGCGCAAGCACGGATCAAAAAGCAGAAGGAGTACCTCGATGCGCTTCTGCAAGGCACCTCCGGCGGGAAGCCCGGACCGATCTCACCGCTCCGCTACCAGCCGCCGCCGGACTACAATCTCGACCGCATGAATCGCTCCGACGGTCCCGAGGACCGCAGTGTCGAAGAGCGCTGCTTTCTCGACCATCTCCCCGTGATTATCGGACCTGGGCCGTTGACGCCCGATGGACGGCCCGTGGGCAATTTCAGCGGGGTGATGCGGATCGTGGAGAGTCCGGAGTCGGTGGACTTCTACTACGACGTCGGCCAAGGTTCAGGATTCAATCGCGTGGTGCCGATCGCGAGTCCGGTCACGAAGCGGGCACACTTGCCGCAGGACGTGCGCCAATATTGGGGCGATTCGATCGCGCACTGGGATGGCGACGCGCTGGTAGTGGACGTCACCAATTTCACGCACGAGACGGACTTTCGCGGTTCGCGCGAGAACTTGCACCTGATCGAGCGCTATCAGCGTGTGAATCCGCAAACTTTGCGAATCACGATTACCGCCGAGGATCCCACCACCTGGGTCAAACCCTTCACGTTCGTGCAGGAACTGACCAAGAACGCCGATAAACCGAACATGGTGTACGAAGGCGGATGCCAGGAGGGGAACTACGCGCTGCAGGACATGCTGATCAACACCCGCGCCGCAGAGAGATTATTTTCCGAGGGGAAGGGCCCCGATCCGGCGCGCGAAGACAATGCGACCGGGGGCGGCGCCGTAGCCCAGTAGCGTTGGGCTTAAAGCTGAACTGAATCGCAAAAGACGCGCAGTGGAGACCGCATGCAGAAAACATTTGGGTATTTTACTGTCTTTATTGCGAGCGCCGCGGTGGTGGGCGCCGCTTTTTGTTTGACGGCGATTCCGATTACCGCTCAGGCGCCGCGAGCCTCAGCGCAGGCTGTGCCCGCCGCCACTCCCGCTCGGCCATTAACGATAAACGGGCACCCGAACTTGAACGGCATATGGGAGGCGACGACCACCGCGAACTGGGATTTGCTGACGCACCCGATGCGGCCCATGGTCTCGCAGCCGGGCGTTTATCCAGACGTTCCTGTGCTGGCCGCGCCAGTGCTGGCGCTGGGGGCGGCCGGGGGCGTGCCGCCCGGGCCGGGCGTAGTGGAAGGAGACATGATTCCGTACAAGCCGGAGGCTGCGGCGCAGAAGAAAGAGAACGCCGAACATTGGCTGGATCGCGATCCCGAACTGCGCTGCTACATGCCTGGGGTTCCACGGGCGATGTACATGCCGTATCCATTTGAGATCACGCAGGGCACGAACAAGATCGCCATGGCGTTTGAATTTAACGCAGCCAGCCGCACGATTCACCTCGATCCGGTGGATCCGCCGCCGGCCGACACCTGGATGGGCTTTTCCGTTGGACACTGGGAAGGAAACACCCTGGTGGTGAACACGGACCATTTTAACGACCGCACCTGGTTCTCACGATCCGGCGATTACCACAGCGACGCACTGCATCTGGTGGAGCGGATCACGCCGATGAATCCGTACGCGCTGCGGTACGAGGTGACGGTGGAAGATCCGAATGTGTTCACGCGGCCGTGGAAGATGAGCATGGTGTTGTATCGCCAGATCGACCCCAATGCGCGGCTGATGGAGTACAAGTGCGTGGAGATGGTGGAGGAGACTTACCTGGGCCATCTGCGCAAGGAGCAGCTGGTGAAGCACTGGGAAGGCGACACGATCGTGATCGATGTGACGCGCAAAGTTCCTCAGGGCGACAAGCTTTACGAGCGGTAGACGGGGCTGCGAAAAACGGCTTGCGCCTCGCGAGAGGACACGCAGCCGACGGATACGGCTGCGGGCTGCGATCGCGAACCAGGGACAAGTCGCAAATGCGAAGTGATTTGACGCGATGTTTCTTTATCCTGCTTTTTACCTCGGCGTTGATGCTTTGCTGCTTCCTTACGGTGCCAAGGGCGGACTTGGCGAATAAGGCCGGCGGCCGGATTCAAGGAACTTCAGACAATTCGGGAGGAGATTGGGCGGCATTCCTCGCCTCTCGCAAGCCCGTACTGCCCGCAACAACGCTTTTTGGCGAGGGGCTTCTCGATTTCTTTCAACGCATGGGCGATTCGTCGTGGAGCATCGGCCTGCACGAATCCCGCTACGCCTACGACTTTATTGAATCCGTTCACGTGTGGACACTGTGCCTTTTCTTCGGGCTGACCGTGATGTTCGACTTGCGCCTGCTGGGCTGGGTGATGCAGGAGGTCCCGGTGTCTGAAGTCGCGCGTCGGTTGTTGCCGTGGACGATGCTGGGGTTCGTCATCATGGTAATCAGCGGAGCGCTGCTTTTTTCGGCCATACCTCTGCGCTCCTACCAGAACATTTTCTTCCGCGCCAAGATGCTGATGCTCTTGCTCGCAGGCGTGAACGTGTGGATTTTTCATTCGGGTATCTATCGGCGGGTGGAGAAGTGGGATTTGGCCAGCGTGCCGCCGCGGGCGGCGCGAGTTGCGGGCGCGCTTTCTTTGGTTCTGTGGATCGCCATCGTGCTCTCCGGAAGAATGATCGCGTACAACTGGTTCGACTGCGATAGGCAACCGCAACGTGCCATCGTCAACTTCCTCACCAGTTGCGCGCCCAGCGCGTCGTCGGAACGCTGATGTCGCTACTGGCCCTTTTCCAATGGTGTGAGCAGTCGGGAATCGGCGCCGCGATACGGCGCTCGGCATGGTTATTCCCCATGATCGAGGCCATCCACCTGCTTGGCCTGGGATTCATCGGGGGCGCCGTGCTGGTGGTGGACCTGCGCCTTTTGGGTTTTGGATTGCGGCGCCAGTCCGTGGCGCAACTTTCACGCGACGCGCAGCCTTGGCTTATCGGCAGTCTCATCGTGATGATCGTCACGGGCGGCTTGCTGTTCACGTCGGAGGCGATCAAGTGTTATTACCACGGCGCCTTTTGGTTCAAGATGGCGTCGCTGCTTCTGGCGATCGTCTTTACCTTTACCGTGCAGCGCAAAGTGGTGATGGCCGACGAGACTCGTCTTGCGCCGCGGTGGGGCAAAGTGGTGGCTGTGGTTTCGGTGCTGTTGTGGTCGGGGGTGGGCATCGGGGGACGCTGGATTGGGTTTTCATAATTCTCGGGCATTAGCAGCGTCGCCACGCTCGACGGTAAACGGGGCAGGTTCAATAGCCGACGCGGGCCCAAAAATCGCAATGGTGCTCGGCCGAAACCATCGGCGCTGAAACCGCGACGTCGCCGCCGGGCTGGAAGCGGAGAATATTCCCCGAACCCGGCTGCAAAGCGGGCCATTCGCCGGCGCTATCCTTGGGCTGCCCACTACGCGCAAAGCTCGCCCAATAATGCTGCATGCGAGCCGCGAGCTGCATCTGCTCCGGCGTGCGCGCTCCCGGTTTTATCTCTGCATAAAGAAAGCCGATCTCGGCGGTGTGCATCGATCCCAGCTCGAAGCCGTTCGGGTCCGGCATGCCTGAGCCGCGCGGATCGTTCAGCTCGTAAGCGAACGTCTGCGTGACCATGGCCAGCGCTCCTCCGAGTTCCGTTAGCATCGGACAAACTCCAATGCCATTGGGAATTCCGCTGTCGCTGGCGGCCGCGCCGGCCGCGTATGCGGGATCGCTAAAGGCGCTCGGCGGATATTCGGCGGCCACGAGAGGCGCGAGTGGACCGAAGGCGTCTTTGAGGTACTTGTCGTAGGTCTGCGCACTCGCAGGAAATCCGGTGGTCTGCACCGGGTTGCGCTTCTGCTCGTCGTGATTGGCGCCGACGATTACCGGAATGCGCTCGAGTTCGCCCGACTCGATGGCTTCCAGCGGCGCCCTCGGCATCAGGCTCCCGCCGATATTGGCCGTAAACATGCCCAACCCTTCCGAGGCGGAGAGCAGGGTTGAAGCCGGCTTGGAGCGCAGGCAGGAGGTGAAAGTTTTCGCGTCTGTGCATCCCGCTTTGGCGGCAAACTTGGCGCCCTGCAGCAGAGCGGCTTGGTGGCTGATGATATAGGCCGAGGTGGGCGTGCACTCGCCGCTCTCGATGATGGCGCGATGGAAAAGCCGTTCGTGAAGGCGCGCGGTGAGGAGCGCACAAACAGCGATGCCGCCGGCGGAGGTCCCGGCGATGGTCACGTTATCCCGGTCGCCGCCAAACGCGGCGATATTTTCCTGAATCCATTGCAGCGAAGCGAGCATGTCCAGCAAACCGTAATTTCCCGAGGACGAACCGTTGGCCGTCTCCGCATCCAACTGCGAGAGCCCCAGCCAGCCCAGCGAACCCAGGCGATAGTTGGGCATGATCACGATCATGTCGTTGCCAGCGGCGAGCTCGACGCCATCGCGCGCGCTCCCGGTACCCGCGGCAAACCCTCCGCCGTGGAAGTAAATGAGAACGGGCATCTTCTTTCCTTCTTTGCTGCCCGCGGGCCGGTAAAGATTCAGATAGAGGCAATCCTCGCTTGGCGTGGGAAGATCGGCCGCAGCTCTGCCTTGCACGCAGGGAGCGGGGAATTTCGTGGCCTGCAGAGTGCCCGAGTACGGCTTGGGAGCGAGCGGAGCGCGCCAACGCAGTTCGCCCAGCGGCGGCGCAGCATAGGGCACACCGCGGAATTGCTCGACCTTGCCAACCGTCAGCCCGGCGATCGTGCCCTGGCGAGTGCGCACGAGAACGGCTGCGGACTCGTTCGATGTGTCCGCGGCTACAGCAACAGCAATGAGTGCGGCGGCAAACGCCGCGCCAAGAATCATCGTGGACCAGGATTTCGATGGCCGGAAAAGTTTATGCACGGCGATGCTCCTGTAAGGCGCGTGGGGACGCGCGAAGCTGAAATTTCCTCGACCTGCTTTGCTGGGCGCCATTGTACACTCAACATATTCATAGGTGTTCCTGTGCCGTGGCACGGCCATGAAATCGTCATTTTTGAGGCATCGCTGTTGAGGGAAAGGAGTAAGACGATGTCATCTCCTTCGCGCAGAACGCTGGGCTATTTACTGTTGCTTGCGTTGAGTTTTGGGGCCACGGCGCACGGACAGCGGAACGCTCCCGATAATTTGAAGTGGCTCGCGCCTGACGACAATCGCTTGCGATGGCTCAATGTGGCCGATTGGGAAGCGAAGACGGGCGGCTTGCAGCCGGTGCGCATTCCCAAGGACTGGCGCGACAAAATCCCGGCGAGATCCGCCGACCGGGCTCTATCGACAGCGGGAGTTGCCGTGCGGTTTCGAACCGACTCCAGCCGGATTGCCATTCGAGTGACATTTCTCGACGTGCCCGATGTGGCTAACGCCAGTCCGGAGTCGGCCTGGGAACGCGCGCGTCCGCCCTATTTCGACGTGTATCGCGACGGCAAGTTCCTGGCGAACGTCCCGGCGAAGATCGCTTATTACCAGCAGGACGTAATCGTGTTCGACGGATCGAGCGAGCCGAAGAGAGAGTCGGAGTTCTCCATTCTGTTTCCGCACTATTACCGCAATGCGGAGGCCATCGTGGGCGGGATTGGCTTGGATCAAGATGCGCACGTGCTTCCGCCCTCGCCGCGAAACGTGCCGGTAGTGTTATTCCACGGCGATTCGATCACCCACGGCCATGGTGTGACGAGCCCGCGGGAAACCTACGTTTGGCAAACGTGCGAGATGGCCAATTGCGAGCCGCTGAACCTGGGTTTCGGCGGCAGCGCCTGGACGGACGTTTCCGTCGCGGATTACATTGCCAGCCGCAACGATTGGGATGTGCTGGTCCTGATGGTGGGCACCAACTCCTTTGGCGGCAGAGATTCGGCAGGGAAGCCGGAGACGGCGGCGCAGTATCGCGACAAATACGGGGCGTTTCTCGACGTGGTGCGCGCGAAATATCCGGCCAAGCCGATTCTGTGCATCACTCCGATTCTCACCCATCAAGATATCATTCACGAAAAGAACAAGAACGGAGACCTTCCGCAAGCCTATCGCGACGCCGTTCACCAGCTCGTGGAGCAGCGCCGGCAAACGGATCGGAACCTCTATTTTCTGGACGGGCTGAGCCTGATCAACGACCCGCTCTACCTGATGGTCATCGATCAGGTGCATCCCAACGAGGGAGGTTCCCTGAAGATGGCTGAAGGGATCGCCGCAGTCCTAAAGCCAATTTTCAAAGACCTGAACGTCCAGCAGAGGACCAGGGCTTCCAAGTAAGCGGGGTTGCGGGTGTCGTCATTTCTTTCGGGGCCGGCGGAGGCTACGGTGGCTGAAAACCACCAAGTTGCTCGATTCCCACCAGAGTTTTGCGGTCGAGCTTTAGTGTCGCCTCCTAAGTCGCTACAAGAAAGGTAGATACAGATGCCCCAGAGGTCCTATTTGGCACGCCATTTGCCCTTTATCTGGCATGTCGAGGTGGCTTATGAGAGCGAGTAGGGCGGCGTTCTGGGTAATTCCAATTTTGGTGCTCTCGACGGTGATTCCGGCGCTGGGTCAGGCTCCTCCAGGGCCGGACGCTCAGGCACCCGCGTCCGACGCCAGCCAAGTTTCTGATCAGGCTTCCACCCAGCTGCAAAATGGTCCGGGCGTGGCTCGCGTGAGCTTCATGCGCGGCGACGTTACCATGCAACGAGGCGACTCCGGCGACTTCTCCGCTGTGAGCCTGAATACGCCGTTGATGGCGGGCGATAAAGTCGCCACGGGCGATGGCTCGCGAGCCGAGCTACAGCTGGACTACGCCAACATACTGCGGCTGGATCAGCATTCCCAAGCCAATATCGCCACATTGGATAACAATCGAATCCAAGTGCAGGTCGGGCAGGGAGTAGCGGTCTACTCGGTTCTGAACGGGGCTCAGGCGGATGTGGAGATCGACACGCCAAACGTCGCGGTGCATCCCACCAAGCCGGGGCGCTATCGCGTTGAGATCGATTCCGATGGGCAATCTATCGTATCCGTTGCCGAAGGCGAAGTTCAGACTTCCACTTCCGAGGGGAGCACCACGGTCAAGAAGGGGCAGCTGATTACCATCCGGGGAACGGGCACGGACGCGCAGTACAAAATCAGCGATGCTCCTCCGAGCGACGAATTCGACAGTTGGAATCGGGATCGCGACAACACCATCTACAACGCCAACTCCTACCAGAAGACGAATCGCTATTACACCGGCGCGGGGGACCTCGATCGCAATGGCACCTGGTCGGAAGTTCCCGACTACGGACAAGTGTGGACTCCGCAGGTGGACGCCGGTTGGGCGCCTTACCGCGACGGCCGCTGGGTGTGGGAGCCGTATTACGGCTGGACTTGGGTTTCGTATGAGCCTTGGGGCTGGGCGCCTTATCACTATGGCCGCTGGTTCCTCAATGGGGGAGCGTGGGCCTGGTGGCCTGGGCCGATCTTCCCGGCTTACCGGCCGATCTGGGCGCCGGCGTACGTCTCCTTCTTCGGATTTGGCGGAGGCGTTGGCTTCGGAGTGGGGTTTGGTTTTGGTTCGATCGGGTGGCTGCCGATCGGGCCCGGCGACTTCTTCCATCCATGGTGGGGCGGTTTTCGCGACCGTTTTGGCATGGTAGGTTTCGACCGCATTGGCGGCCTTCGTGGGGGCATTGCGCCGCTGTACGCGCGAGGCGGCTTTTCGAACCTGCGTGAGTTGGGGGCGAACGATCGGCTACGCCAAGGCGTCTCCGGCGTGGCGGCGGGAAGCTTCGGACGCGGCGGCGTCTTGGCGCATGGCGTGGCGGCGTCGGACATCCGCAGTGGCCGCATGATGACGGGCAATCTGCCGGTGGTTCCGAACCGCGACAGCTTGCGGGCCTCCGACCGGGCGGTTAATTCGGCGACTGCGTCGCGCATGAACTCGCAGCATAGCTTTTACTCCAGAACCGCCCCGGCGCCTCGGACGGAGCCGTTCTCCTCGCAAGCGTCGCACGTGAATGAAGCGATCACGCGCAGCGGGCAGTTCCGAGCGATCAACGGTTCAGGGTCGCGGGGCAGCTTTACGAACGAAAATACCGGCGCCGCAGCGCAAAACCGAAGTATCGAGGGACAGCGCAGCGCGGGGCAGGCGAATTCATTCAGCCGAAGCCAGGGCGCATCGGAAGGTTGGCAGCGATTCTCGGGCTCCCCTGCGGGCAATAGCCGGCCTGCGCTGGATATGAACAAGCCCATCGTCAACGAACGCTCCTACCGCGGCAGCGGCACCGAGAACTATGGCGGAGCAAGTCGCGGCGGCGCATCGCCGACGTATCGCTCGGCTCCTTCTTCGCCCAGTTATCACAGCTCGCCCTCAACTCAGCCGAGCTATCGCAGCTATCCTTCCAACCAGCCCAGTTATCGCAGCGCCCCGACGCCACGATCATCCGGCTCGAGCGGCTATGGCGGCTCTAGCTCCGGCGGATCTCGGAGCTACTCGGGTGGAGGAAGTTCGCGAGGTGGCGGCGGAGGCGGCGGGGGAAGCTCACGCGGTGGCGGAAGCTCGCGAGGTGGCGGGGGCGGTGGTTCGCACGGAGGCGGCGGACGCCGCTAGAACACGGCATCAGAGCAGAGTGGCGCGGCCTTCCGGCAGTGGAGGGCCGCGTTTCTTTCTTCGGCAAAAAAACAGCCGCAACCTCGACGAGTGTGCATCGCTTTTTTGTCTCATTGAGATGATGTAAGGCAGGAAGAGCGCGAAGAATGCTTCGGCTGGCGCCATCCGCTATACTCGAATCGGATCTACCCTAAAGCGTGTATCCATTCATCCACATCGGCCCTGTGACGCTGGGCTCCTACGGAATCATGGTGGCCCTGGGCCTGATCTGCGCATTTTTTGTGATCCGTGCCGATCTGCGCCGCCGGGGATACACCGCGGACGCCGAAAACATCATCGGCACGACGGGCCTGGCCGGCTTGGCAGGCGCGCGGCTTTATCATCTGCTGGAGTCGCCCTCCGAGTTTTTCGCTCATCCCTTGCCGTTGCTCTTCAGCACTATGGGTTTCGCCTGGTTTGGCGCGGTGATTGGCGGGTTCGTGGCCCTGGTTTTGCTGGCGCGGCATTACAAAATGAGCATGCTGCTGATGCTGGACATCGCCTCTCCCGCCGCGGCCATCGGCTATGGCGTAGGCCGGATCGGCTGCCTGATTTCGGGAGACGGCGACTATGGCAAGCCAACTTCGCTGCCCTGGGGGATGAGTTTTCCAAAGGGCCTAGTGCCAACGACTGGCGTTTGGGATCCTGGGAGCGGTAGCGGTATTTGCAATAAATACGGACTACCGCAGAATTGCACCGTCCACCCAACGCCGATTTATGAATTTCTCGGCGCGATGCTGATTGGCTATATCTTATGGCGCATCGGGGCTCGCGCCGTCGGCGGCTTGCGCCCGGCTGGCGAGGTGTTTGCCTATTACCTGATACTCACCGGAGTGGCCCGCTTCCTGGTGGAGATCATTCGCATCAATCCGCGCTCGCTCTTCGGGCTGACCAACGCGCAGACGGCGAGCGTGGCTTCGATTATTTTCGGGATCATTCTGCTGATTTTGCTGGCGCGGCGAATTGGTCCTAAAACGGTGATCGGGAGTTCGTCGGGGGCTGTGCGGGGCCCTGTTTTGCGCAAGCCTTAGAGCGTCTGGCCTTAGAGCATCTGGCGCAGGACGTATGGCAGAATCCCGCCATTGCGGTAGTAGGCCACTTCCTCCGGCGTGTCCGCGCGGGCCACAGCCTCGAAGATTTTTTCCTTCCCCTGATCGTCGCGGGCATGCACGCGCAGTTTCGCTCGCGGCGCCAACTGGCTGACGCCGTCGATGGAGAAGGATTCATGTCCGGTGAGGCCCAGGGATTCGGCGTTTTCTCCCGGCTTGAATTCCAGCGGGAGCACGCCCATGCCTACCAGGTTGCTGCGATGAATGCGTTCGTAGCTTTCGGCGATCACCGCGCGCACGCCGAGCAGCAGCGTGCCCTTGGCCGCCCAATCACGCGAAGAGCCGGCGCCGTACTCTTTGCCAGCGATCACCACCAGCGGAATGCCTTCCTGCTTATAGCGCATGGCCGCATCGTAGATCGTCATCTTCTCCTGGCTCGGCTGATGCAGAGTCCAGCCGCCCTCGGTGCCGGGGGCCAGCTGATTGCGGAGGCGGATGTTCGCGAACGTGCCCCGCATCATCACTTCGTGATTTCCGCGGCGAGCGCCGTAGGAGTTGAATTCCGAGGGCTTCACGCCATTGGCGATCAGATATTTGCCCGCCGGGCCGTCGGGCTGAATGGAGCCCGCGGGGGAGATGTGATCGGTGGTGACGCTATTGCCCAGCACGGCCAGCACGCGCGCATTGCGAATGTCGGAAAGCGCGAGCGGAGTTTTGGGCATCTCCTCGAAAAATGGCGGGCGCTTGATGTAAGTGGACTTGGCGTCCCAGGCGTAGAGGTCGCCTTCCGGTACTTTCAGGCCGCGCCAGCGCTCGTCGCCCTCAAAGATTTGGCCATACTCCTTGCGATACATTTCGGTGCTGACGGCTTTGCGCACCGTCTCTTCCACTTCCTTCGGCGTGGGCCAGATATCGCGCAGGTAGACGGGCTTGCCGTTGCGATCGTTGCCAAGCGAATCCTTCTCCATATCGAAATCCATGCGCCCGGCCAAAGCGTACGCAACCACGAGCGGCGGGGAGGCCAGATAGTTCGCGCGCACCAGAGGATGAATGCGGCCCTCGAAATTGCGATTGCCGCTGAGCACGGAAACCGCGACCAGGCTATTCTCTTTGATGGCGGAGCCGATCGCTTCCGGAAGCGGGCCGCTATTGCCGATACAGGTGGTGCAGCCGAAGCCCACCAGATTGAACTTCAGCTTTTCCAGATACTGAGTGAGGCCGGCCGCTTGCAGGTAGTCGGTTACGACTTTCGAGCCTGGGGCCAGGCTCGTCTTCACCCAAGGCTTCGATTCGAGCCCGCGCTCGACCGCTTTCTTGGCTACCAGTCCGGCGCCCAGCATCAACGAAGGATTCGACGTGTTGGTGCAGCTGGTGATGGCCGCGATCACAACCGAGCCATTGGATAATTCGAAGCGATCGCCGTTGTTCTTCACCTCCACATGCTTTTGCGCCGTGCCTTCCATGGCTTTCGCGAAAACGCTTTTCGCTTGGCGCAACGGCACGCGGTCCTGCGGACGCTTGGGTCCGGCCAGCGTGGGTTCGACCTTGCCGAGATCGAGTTCGAGCGTGTCCGAGAAAAGCGGGTCGGGAGTTTGATCGGTGCGGAAGATTCCCTGCATCTTTGTGTAAGCGTCGACGAGCGCCAGCCGCTCGTCGCTCCGGCCCGTGAACCGCAGATACGCGAGCGTCTCCGCGTCCACGGGGAAGAATCCCATCGTCGCGCCATACTCGGGCGCCATATTGGCGATGGTGGCGCGATCGGGCAGCGTGAGATTGGAGAGGCCAGTCCCGTAGAACTCTACGAATTGCCCTACGACGCCTTTCTTGCGCAGCATCTCGGTGACAGTAAGCACGAGATCGGTGGCCGTGGCGCCTTCGGGCAAGCGGCCATGCAGCTTGAAACCCACCACGTCGGGGACCAGCATCGAGAGCGGCTGGCCTAACATGGCGGCCTCGGCTTCGATGCCGCCAACGCCCCAGCCGAACACACCGAGTCCATTGACCATGGTGGTGTGTGAATCGGTTCCCACCAGCGAATCCGGGTAGGCGGCAAGGCGGCCGTCCGGCGCGCGGTCGCAGACCACGCGGGCCAGATATTCGAGATTCACCTGATGGCAGATGCCCATATCGGGCGGCACGACTTTGAAATTCTGAAAACCGTTCTGGCCCCAGCGCAGAAATTGATAGCGCTCGACGTTGCGTTGGAACTCCAATTGGGCGTTGAAGGCAAAGGCCATGTCGGTGCCGAATTGGTCCACTTGGACGGAGTGGTCGATGACGAGCTCGGCGGGGAGCAGGGGATTGATCTTCTTGGCGTCGCCGCCCATCCTGGCGATGGCGTCGCGCATGGCCGCTAGATCGGCGACGGCGGGCACGCCGGTGAAATCCTGGAGCAGGACTCGAGCCGGCATGAAGGCAATTTCCGCGCGCTTTTCCGTGACGGGCTGCCATTCGGCTAGGCCCTCGATATCCTTGGCGTGCACGAAGCGGCCGTCTTCCTGACGCAGCAGGTTTTCGAGCAAAATGCGAATGGAGAAGGGAAGCTGGTTGGCGTGCCCGATTCCCCTGCGCTCGAGGGCGTTGAGGCGATAGACTTCGTAGCTTTGACTACCGGCTTTTAGAGTGTCGCGCGCGCCAAACGAGTTTTTTGATGCAGCCGCCATGGTTGCGAAGTCCTCTCTGAAGCGTGATCTAATGCGGACAAACTTAGCTCTGGGCTAACTCTGAATCATAACGCAAACCGGCGCGCAGATGTACGGGGCATCTGCTCAGCGAATGCAAATGGGCGAATGAACGCTCCGATTCGGCGCGAGCTAGCCGCTTACTTCTTGCCCACCATGATGACGGTAAACGAACCCGGCACCATGGGACCGCGCGGGGGGCGTCCTCCCGGCTGCGGGCGAGCGTCGGGTGGCGGCGGCGCGAAATCGGCGGTCATCGTCAGCAGGTGGCCGGTTTTCGTATCCAGCGCGATCGTTTTTGCCACCGGCTTGGTTTCCAGCGTTTGCTCGACCTCGAAGCTAGTGGGGCTGCTCTCCTTGATGAAGGTCATCGTGCCGCCATTCTCCGCGCTGATCGCTTCCATGGTGGCGGGGTTAAAGGCGACGGTATCCACGTTTATCCCGGTCGGCAGCGTGGTGATGATGTTCCCGTTTTCGGCGTTTAGAATCACGGCGAGGGGCGATGGCTGGCGCCAATAGGAAAAGAGCACGTGGTTCTTGGCGTCCAGCGCCAGGCCGCTTCCGCCGGAAACGCCCTTCGAGCTGACGTCATAGTGCGCCGTAACCTTGAGGCTTTTCGCGTCCACCACGGCGACGTTGGCTTTATCCGAGATGTTGATGTAGACCGTGCCCTTGCCGTCCGTCGCGGCTTGCTCCGGCCCTCCTCCCACGTCAAGCGTCCCCACGACCGTGCCTTCCTTGGCGTCGATGATCGTGGCGTACGGCTGTTGATGGCTCAAGATCCACACGCGCTCGTTATAGGGATCGAACATGATGCCGTCGGGACGGCCGTCCACGTCGATGGCCTTGATCACTTTTAAGGTGGTCGAGTCCCACATCGTGATCGGCTTGGTGGTGGAGAAGCCGTGATGTGATTTTGGGTCGACCGTTGCGCCGCCCGAATGGATCTCTGGAATCGATCCCGCCGGATCGAGCGTATCCAGGTCGAAGACCATCAGTTGCCCCATTGCGCCGTTGCGCGGGACATACAAACGACGCGCCGCGACGTCCGCGAAGATATAGTCAAAACCGCCTTCGCCTCCGACCTTGGCCATCTTGAGAACTTTGTAAGGACCCGCGTTCGAGGCAGGCCGCGCCAAGCCGATGGACGCCGCGGCGATGCCTGTTGCCAATAGGAATACTAGCCGAAATGTTCGCATTTGAATTTCTCCTCATATCAGCATGCGACTGCGATTTAGGAGCCCTACCTTGCGACAGAATATACACCTAATCCAGAGCGGATTTGGGGCTATTGGGAACGCCAATGTGGTTTGGAGTCTAGCTCCGCTTGGGCCTCTGCCAATTGCATTGCAGCGACCGTGCTGCCGCAGATCGTCTAGAATGGATTGGCGCTGTGCAGCGACCGCGCGGCAGCGCTTGCGAAAGGCGCTCTTAGTGAAGGTTGTGCTCATCTCGACGTACGAACTCGGCCACCAGCCCTTTGGGCTGGCCTCTCCGGCCGCATGGCTGCGCCGCGCAGGCGCCGAAGTCATCTGCCTGGATCTGTCTCGCCAGAATTTGCATGAAGATGCCATCCGCGCAGCGGACCTGGTCGCTTTCTATGTTCCGATGCACACGGCCACGCGCCTGGCGATACCCTTGATCGAACCGGTGCGGCGCTTGAATCGGCGCGCACAGCTCTGCTTTTACGGCTTGTACGCTCCGGTGAACGAAGTCTACCTGCGCGACCTGGGTGTGGATTCGATTTTCGGAGGCGAGTTCGAGGCGGCATTGGCGGAACTCGTTACGCAGCTTGCCGAGGGCGAAGTTGGCGCGAGCAAGCGGGAGGGGAGCGGCGTGGCGGCGAACCTGCGAAGCGGCGCCAATAGGAATGCGTCGAAGCAAAGCACGGCGAACGCGGCGAGCGGTTCGTGGGGCGCGATCTCGCTCGAGCGCCTGAACTTCATCCCGCCTGACCGCGGCGGTCTGCCGCCGCTGCGCCAGTACGCGCACCTGCTGATGCCGGAAGGAGGCTTCAAGGTCGCCGGCTATACCGAAGCCAGCCGCGGCTGCAAACACCTGTGCCGCCATTGCCCCGTGGTGCCCGTTTACAACGGAGTTTTTCGTATCGTGCAGCGCGACGTGGTAATGGAAGACATTCGCCGCCAGGTCGATGCGGGCGCCGAACACATCACGTTCGGCGATCCCGATTTCTTCAATGGGCCTGCGCACGCGCTGGCCATCGTCGAGGCCATGCACCGGGAGTTCCCGCAGCTTAGTTATGACGTCACCATCAAGATCGAGCACCTGCTGCAGCACAAAGATGCTGTGCGCAAGCTGCGCGACACGGGTTGCCTGTTTGCCACCAGCGCGGTCGAATCGGTCGACGACGCGATTCTGGCGCGCCTGGCAAAGGGCCATACGCGGACGGATTTTCTCGCTGTCGTCGCGGACTTCCGCGAATTGGGGTTGATCCTGCAGCCCACCTTCGTGCCGTTCACGCCGTGGACGACGCTCGCCGGTTATCGCGAACTCCTGGCGCTCATCGCGGAACAGGATTTGGCGGAAAACGTCGCGCCCATTCAGTTGGGCATTCGCCTGCTCATTCCCGCGGGCTCACGCCTGCTGGAATTGGAGGAGGTGCGAACGGCCATTGGCGATTTCGACGCTTCGGGACTGGCCTATCCTTGGAAGCACCCCGATCCCCGCATGGATATGCTCTCGGAGGGGGTGCAGGATTTAGCCAATGACGGTCACAGGCTGAACCGCTCGCGCACCGAGACGTTCAAGCGCATCTGGCGCACCGCGCAAGAACTGGCCGGAGAGACCGCCGGCTTTGATATCGTTCCGGCGAATTCGGCCGCGCGCAAGATTCCGCACTTCGCCGAACCGTGGTACTGCTGCGCGGAACCCACGCGCGATCAATTCGCGGCCATGGCTTCGGAGGCGCGGTTTGCAGCGTCGCCCGATACGTTCGTCTGAAGCCGAATCGCTTGGCAGATTCATCCCAAAACGAGCCGCCGTTCCTGCTTTTGCTGGCCAGCAAACTGGGTTACCAGACGCGCAGCTTCGCCGAAGCCGCGCGGCGGTTGGGCGCCGAGGTGATCCTGGGCAGCGATCGCTGCCATCAGCTCGACGATCCTTGGTCCGACGGCGCAATCCCGCTTCACTTCGAGGAGCCGCCGGAAGCGGCCGAGCGGCTGGCGCAAGCCGTGCGGGCGCGCGCGGGCGGAAAAAGCAGAGGGGCGATTCTGGCGCTCGGCGATCGCCAGACCGTGACCGCCGCGTACGCCGCGCGCCTGTTGGGATGGCCTTACAACTCTCCCGAAGGGGTCGAGAATTGCCGCAGCAAGCTGCGCCAGCGTGAAGTTCTGCGCGGCGCGGGGTTGCCGGTGCCGGATTTTTTCTCCTTCGCGCTGGCGGAGCCGCTCGATTCGGTGGTGCGCCGCGTGACATTCCCGTGCGTGGTGAAGCCGCTGCGGCTATCGGCGAGCCAAGGCGTGATTCGGACCAACGATCGCGGCGAATTCATTGCCGCGGTCGAGCGAATCGCGCGGCTGCTTTCGTCCGCCGAACTCCAAGTCACGCGTGAAGGCGATCTCGATCGCCTGCTCGTGGAGCGCTATATTCCCGGAATCGAAGTTGCCGTGGAAGGCCTGCTCGAAGCCGGGCGTCTGCGCGTTCTGGCTCTTTTCGACAAGCCGGACCCCCTCGAAGGTCCGTACTTCGAGGAATCGATTTACGTCACGCCGTCGCGCCTTCCGCTGGCGGCGCAGGAGCGGATCGCGCGCTGCGCGGCGGACTCGGTGCGGGCGCTAGGCCTGAGCGAAGGCCCGGTGCACGCGGAATTTCGAGTGAACGATGCAGGCCCTTGGGTGCTCGAAATAGCCCCGCGCCCGATTGGCGGTCTCTGTTCGCGCGTGCTGCGCTTTGGCCCGCAGCGAATGTTTCTCGAGGAGTTGCTGATCCGCAAAGCGTTGGGCCTGCCTGGCGCGGACGCGCCGCGGGAAGCGGATGCCGCGGCCGTGATGATGATTCCGGTACCGCGGAGCGGCATTCTCGAAAAGGTGGAAGGAACGCAGGATGCTGGCGCGGTTCCAGGCATAAACGAGATTCAAATCACGGCGCGCCTGCATGACTACATCGCCGCCTGGCCAGAGGGGTCCAGCTACCTGGGTTTCATTTTTTCTCGGGGCGCAACGCCCGAGGCGGCGGAGGCGGCGCTGCGCGAAGCGCATCGCGCTCTGCGCTTTACCATTGCGCCTAGATTACCCGTGGCCCACCCGGTGTCGGGCGCGACCCCCAGTTAGACCCCCGGTTAGACCCACGGCTAGCTGCGAGTGGCCCAGGCCTGGCTGAATAAGGATGTTGGCGGGATAGAACTGAGGCCGGACCCTAGCCTTTCGCTCGCTGCGGAATGTAACCTTCGGGAAGCTTGGCTCCTTCGCCAAAGAAAAATTGCTCCATCTGTTCTTCCATGATCTTTTGCGACTGCGGATCGAGGGGATTCAGCCGGTATTCATTCATGATCATCTTGGAGTGCTCGATCCACAACTTCCAAGCGTCCTTAGACACGTTTTCGTAGATGCGCTGGCCGATCTCGCCTTTCCAGGGAGCTCGGTCCAGGCCTTCCATTTTCCTTCCGAACTTCACGCACATTACCGTATGTCCGCCGGCCTGGCTGGGGGCTGCTACCGCCGGTTTCGGTGGGCTGCAACTGTCATCCGCCATGTTTCGCCTCCAATCCGAATAACCAACTCATCGTTTCCGTCTCTAAACATACTGCATCGGCATGGAAATTCCTAGGTGTCGCGGCGGCCTTAGGCGGTGAAATCGGGGGAATCCCGCGCAGCTTAGGAGCTTCCTGGGTATGTTCGCTTTCGTCGAAAAGAGGTAATCTCGTGCCAGACGGAGCTTCAACTCCCGCGGCCCAAGGATCCCCCATGCCCCTGACAATCCAGCGAGCTTCGCCCGGCCTTTTGATCGACGCGTATGGGGAGGAGTCCACGCGTCTTCGAGCCGGCGAGGCTATCCATAAGATATGGGCGAGGCAGCCGGGTCTCTGGAAGCACGATCCCGAACATGGCCGCGTCATCTCCAATCGTCTGGGCTGGATCAGCGTGCTCGACCCCATGCACGCGGAAACGCCAGCGCTGCGCGACCTCGGCCGGGATATGGACGAATCGGGCATGCGCGACATCGTCTTGCTGGGCATGGGCGGTTCGAGCATGGCCCCGGAGGTTTTTTCGCGGATATTTCTGGCGCAAGGGGGGCGGCGCTTTTTTGTGCTGGACTCAACCGACCCGGCGGCCATTCAGCAAGTGGATCGGTCGATTGACCTCGCGCACACTTTATTCATCGTGGCCAGCAAGTCCGGCAAGACCATCGAGACGCTCTCCCAATTCTTCTACTTCCATCACCGCGTTAATCAGGCCGGACTGGCTCCGGCGGGTTGCAGCTTTCTGGCCATCACCGATCGCGGCTCGTATCTCGACAGCTTGGCCGGCGAATACAGCTTCCGCATGACGTTTCGCAATCCCGCCGATATCGGCGGCCGCTATTCTGCGCTCTCCTATTTTGGCTTGGTGCCGGCGGCGCTGTGGGGCGTGGATATCGCCCGGGTGCTGGACTCCGCCCTGGAGATGCGCAAAGCCTGCGGCCCGGAGGGAGATGCGGAGGCGAATCCGGCCTTGGAACTCGGATCGTTGCTGGCCGCGGCTGCGCGCAGAGGCGACGACAAGCTTTTCTTGCTTTCAACACCCAAGCTGACGCCTCTGGGCAATTGGATCGAACAGCTGATCGCGGAAAGCATGGGCAAAGAGGAGCGTGGAATCGTGCCCGTTGCGGCGGCTGTCTCGCCGCCTGTGGACGTGCTGGCGCGGGGCGGCGTTACCGCGGCTCTGTTCCTTGAGGGCGACGATCCGACGGCTCTTGAAGCGACCTTGCACTCGCTCGAGGAGCGAGGCGCGGCTTTTGTGGAGATTCGCCTCAAAGCACCCGAGCAGCTCGGCGCTGAATTTTTCAAGTGGGAGACGGCTACAGCGTTGGCTGGTGCTTCTCTGGCCATCGATCCGTTTGACGAGCCCAACGTGCAGGAGAGCAAGGACAATACCGCGCGCATTCTCGAGCATTTTGAGCTTTCCGGAGAGATGCCGCTGGGATCGGCGCGCCTGGTTGAATCCGGCATCGAACTTTACGCCGATGGCGCGGTGCGAGGTTCGATTTCCACGCTGCAACTCTCGGCGGCGCTGCGCACATTCTTTTCGGAGAGCCGTCCCGACGATTACGTGGCCGTTCTTGCGTACGTGGCGAGCGACGCCGCGAACGGGGCCGAACTAGACGCACTTCGCGCCACGCTCGGCGAGCGGCTGGGCTTGCCTGTGTTGCTCGGTTATGGGCCCCGCTATATGCATTCGATCGGCCAGCTTTACAAGGGCGGACCGACCTCTGGTATGTTCCTGATGATCACGGCGGAGAAGTCCAGCGATTTGGCCATTCCCGGCGCGAAATATACGTTCGGCCAGTTGGAAATGGCGCAGGCTTTGGGCGACCTGGAGTCGCTCGGAAGGCTGGGCAAACCGGCGCTACGCCTGCATCTAAGCGAGGGCGCTCCCGCCGGATTGGCTAGTCTGCGCCGCGCCGTCGATCAGGCGCTCTCCGCATCGCGTTCGGCGCTCTGATTCCTCGAGTTTTGAAAACGCTGGCGCAGGCAGCGGAATCTGTTGTTAGGGGTGAGTGATTCAAGTATGAGTGACGTCACCGCGCTGTTTTGGGATGTCGGAGGCGTAATCCTCTCGAACGGCTGGGACGAACACGCCCGCGCAGAAGCGGCCAAGCGCTTTGCGCTCAATTCCGCCGATTACGAAGCGAGGCACAGGCGGGCCGAAGACGAACTGGAAACCGGCGGCATCACCCTGGAAACCTACTTGGATCAAACCATATTTTTCCGCGAGCGGCCCTTCACTCGCGAGGAGTTCAAGCAGTTCATGCTCGCGCAATCCAGCGAAAAAAAAGACACGCGCGCCCTCCTCGACGAGCTGAGCGCCTCGCGCCGCTATTTCATGGCCACCCTCAATAACGAATCGCTCGAGCTCAACTCCTATCGCATCCGTAAGTTCGGTCTGCAGCGAAACTTCGCGGCCTTCTTTACTTCCTGTTATTTGCGCCTGCGCAAGCCCGACCCGCGGATCTATCAAGCCGCCCTGGGAATCGCGCAGCGCGCTCCGGAAAAGTGCGTTTTTATCGACGATCGTCCCAAGAATCTCGATCCGGCCAAAGCGCTGGGCATGCATACAATTCTTTTTGAATCCGCGGAACAGTTGCGCGCATCCTTGGAGCATAGCGGGGTGAGGCGCGCGCTGGCGGGAGGCTGATATGGCGTCTATTGCGAATGGCATCGCCGAAGCTGGCGCTCTGCAGCCGCAGAGTTCGGTATCTCTGGCCGATCCCTGCGCCATCGTGATTTTCGGCGCGTCGGGCGACCTCACGCGCCGGAAACTCATCCCGGCGCTCTTCGAATTAGCCAATTGCGGGTCGCTGGCGAGCCGCTTTGCCATTGTCGGCTTCGCGCGCAGCCCGCTGAGCGACGCCGCGTTTCAGGATTCCGCTGCCGAAGCCATACGCAGCGACAGCGAGAGCTGCCGAGTAAGCGAAGAGAGCCTTCGTAAGTTCGCGCAATCCTTTGCTTACGTCGCCGGCGAATACGACCAGCCCGGCGGGTTCGAGAAGCTTTCGCACCGCCTGGAAGAGTTGGATAAAGAGCGCCATCTGGAAGGCAATCGCCTGTTCTACCTGGCTACGCCGCCCGCCGTTTACCCCAAGGTGATCGCCCAGATCAAGAAGGCCGGCCTGGCGAAGCCGGCCAAGGATGGGTCTTGGGTACGCATCGTTATCGAGAAGCCTTTTGGCCGCGACCTGGCCTCGGCCAGAGAACTCAACCGCATCGTTCTCGACGCCTTCGACGAATCGCAGGTCTATCGCATCGATCATTTCCTGGGAAAAGACACGGTCCAGAATCTTCTGGCGCTGCGCTTTGGCAACGGCATATTCGAGCCGCTGTGGAATCGCAACTACGTCGACCACGTGCAAATCACCGCCGCCGAGAGCCTGGGCGTGGAGCAGCGGGCCGCGTTCTACGAAACCACCGGCGCGCTACGGGACATGGTCCAGAGCCATCTCCTGCAGCTCACCTCGCTGATCGCCATCGAGCCGCCCTCGAATTTCGACGCTACCGCCGTGCGTAACGAGAAGCTCAAAGTCCTGCAGGCTCTCCGCCCCTACACGCCGCAAACCGTGGTCGCGGATGTCGTCGCCGGCCAATATGGCCCCGGCCAGATCGACGGCGAAGACGTGGCCGGCTACCGTGAAGAGCCCGGCGTGAGCACCGATTCGAAGACGGAAACCTTCGTCGCGGCGAAAGTGCTTATCGATAACTGGCGCTGGGCGGACGTGCCGTTCTATATCCGCACCGGAAAGCGCATGGCACGCCGGGTCACCGAAGTGGCCATCAACTTTCGCAGCGCGCCTCACTTGCTCTTTCGCGGCCAAGGGCTCGAAACCAACACCCTGGTCTTGAATATCCAGCCCGACGAGGGGATTTCGATCAGCTTTTTCGCCAAGGTGCCTGGCCAGAAACTTCGCCTGACCCGCGTGGCCATGGACTTCAGTTATCGCGCCGCTTTTGGGGCCCGCGAACGCAGCGCTTATGCTACGCTTTTGAATGACTGCATGCGTGGGGACGCTACCCTCTTCGACCGTGCCGATGGCGCCGAGGCTGCCTGGGCCTTCATCGACCCGATTCTCAAGGGCTGGCAGGACCAGCGGCGTTCGGTGCCCGTTTATTCGGCCGGAAGCTGGGGTCCTCGCGAAGCGGACGAACTCTTGAGTCGCGATGGCCGCAGCTGGCGCAAACCGTGACATGATCCCGCGCGAAATCCTCCCTGGAGTATCCGTTTGCGCCGACGCAGCCGAACTGGCTCGCACGGCCGCGCGCCAGTTTGTCGACTGGGCCTGGCAGAGCATAGCCAAGCAAGGCCATTTTTACATCGCCCTTTCGGGCGGCTCGACGCCCCGGGAACTCTATCGCGTCCTGGCTTCGAACGAGTTTCGCGGCCAGGTTGATTGGGCGCGTGTGCATCTCTTCTGGGGAGATGAGCGCGCTGTGCCGCCCGAGAGTCCGGAGAGCAATTACGGCATGGCCCGGCGCGAGCTTCTGTTGCGTGTTCCTATACCCCCCGCCAATGTCCATCGTATGGAAGCCGAAGACGTGAATATCGGGCGCGCCGCTCACAAGTACGAGGCCACGCTGCGTGAATTTTTGCCGCTGGACGATCGCGGCTTTCCGCGCTTTGATTTAATTTTGCTGGGCCTCGGGCCGGAAGGGCACACCGCCTCTCTTTTTCCCGGCGCCAAACTCTTGCGCGAGACCTCGCGCTGGGTGAGCACTCCGCTGGTGCCAAAACTAGGGGCTCGGCGCATGACCCTCACGCTTCCCGTGCTGGAGGCCGCCCGGCGCGTGCTTTTCCTGGTTTCGGGAGCCGAAAAAGCCGCGATCTTGCAGGAAGTGCTCTGCGGCCATCCGGAGCCGCCACTGCCCGCGCAGTTGGTGAAGCCCCGCGAGGGGGAACGGCTCTTCCTGGTGGACGAGGCGGCTGCGGCGAAGATTGCTTCCTGCCAGCCGGAATCGGTCCCTAAGGCCAAGCCATGATCCTGGCGGGCGATATCGGCGGCACCAAGTCGAATATTGCCCTCATGGATTCAACGCCGGGCCCAACGTCGAGCCCGACGTCGAATAACAAGGGCTGCCTCTCGGTCGCCTTCATCCACCGTTATGCCAATCACGAGTACACGCGATTCGACGACATCATCGACGATTTTCTCGGCCGCGCGGGCCAGTACATTTCCGGTTCGCCTCGCGGGAGAATTGCCGCCGCGGGATTCGGGGTGGCCGGCCCGGTGATGGGCCGCAGCGTGCGCATCACAAATCTGAGTTGGGGACTGGACGCCGATACACTCGAACGGCAGCTCGGCACGCGCCACATCGTGCTTCTGAACGATCTGGAGGCCACCGGTTATTCGTTGGCCTGCCTCATGCCGCAGGACCTTTGCACGCTTAACGAAGGAACGCCGGTGCCCCAGAGAAATCAGGCGCTGATCGCCGCGGGCACAGGCTTGGGCGAAGCCATACTCAATTGGAATGGCAGCCGTTACATTGTATCGCCCAGCGAAGGCGGTCACTGCGACTTTGCGCCGCGCACGGAGCGGGAGATCGAGCTGCTGCGCTACCTCAAAACCATGCATCCGTTTGTCAGCTTCGAGTTGGTAGTCTCCGGGCGTGGTTTTCTGGTATTGCACGAATTTTTGAACAAGAATGTCCGTCATCCGAGCTTCGATGAGCCGGGAGCGGATCCCGCGCCGGAGATCACCCGCCTGGGGCTCGAGGGCAAGTGTCCAGTGTGCGTCGAGACCCTCGATCTATTCGTTACGTTGTACGGAGCGGAAGCGGGCAATCTGGCGCTCAAGGCTCTGGCGCGCGGCGGCGTATTCGTCGCCGGCGGTATCGCGCCCAAAATTTTGTCCAAGATGCAAAGCGGGGCCTTCTTCCAGGCGTTCTGTGAGAAGGAGAGATTTCAGGAGTTGCTCTCGCACATCCCCATTCATATTGCGCTCAATGAGGAGGCCCCTCTTCTCGGCGCGGCGGCCGAGGCCGCCGTGCGCGAACTTGCGGCGAGCTCCGCCGCGGGCAAGAGCGTCTAGCGCGGTAATTCATTCGCGAAGGCAAACCTTCGGACTCCTTCTGATCCCCGCCTCTTTGCTGTACTATGGCCCGCTGCCCTTCAGGGGGCGGCTCCCCTCGGAGCGTCGACAAAATGCCCGCGCCATGCGCCGCCAACGAGTGCGCCGAAGCCGCCGTGGCTTCGTTCGACGATCGCGCCGTGTGCCGCGCGCACTTTCTGGCCTCCGCCTACGGGCACTTGGAGTCCATCGCCTCGCAGATTCACGAGCCTAACTTCCACGAGAATCACGACGAGTCGGCGGCCCGCTGTTTGGAGCAATGCATGCGCGAAGCGACCAACATCGCTTGCGGCGCGGAGCCTCCGGGAAATTTGGAACGCGCCCAGCTGCTGGATATCCTGCTGTGGGCCTCCGAACTTTATGGACGTTTGCGCCGCGGCCCCCGCGTTCGCGCCCGCATCCCCATTTGGGTCTGCTGCGAAGCCCCCGAGGGGCCTTGGGAGGAAAAGAGCGAGACCCACATGTTGAGCACCCACGGCTTTTCCTTCCTTTGCCGGCACGAGCTGAGCAAGGACCAGGTGCTTACTTGCGTGCGCCTGGACACGGGCCGCCGCCTAGACGCGCGCGTCGTGTGGGTGCGTGCCAAGGAGTCCGGAGAGATCGAGGCGGGGCTCGGGTTCCTCACCCGCGATGATTTCTGGGGCTTCGAATCCGGCGCAGGGGTGGCGGCCTTTCCCAGCATCTCCACCGTGAAGCCGATCTCCGGAAGGTAACCTTCTTCGCCGCGGCGCTCGAGCGGTTTACAATTCCAAGAGACAACCGAGGAGCTCTTGCCCATGGATTTCAGCCGCAAAATGATTGTCCCGCCGGACAAAAAGATAGATCTCGCCAAATTCGATCCGGCCGAGACGCACGGGTACAAGCACGACCACAAGACCGAAGCCAAGCTGGGAAAGACGGTCCGGCGCATCGACGACTTGCAGTACATGTTCTACGCCGAACGGAACCGGGCCCTGCTGATTGTGCTGCAAGGCATGGACACCGCCGGCAAGGACGGAACTATTCGCCACGTCATGTCCGGCGTCAACCCGCAGGGCTGCTCGGTGACTTCGTTCAAAGTTCCGAATAGCGAAGAGCTGGCCCACGATTTTCTCTGGCGCATTCACAAGGCGGTGCCCGAAAAAGGCATGTTCGGCATCTTTAACCGTTCGCATTACGAAGACGTTCTCGTGGTGCGCGTGCACAAGCTGGTGCCCAAGGATATTTGGAAGGCCCGGTATGACGAGATCAATCGCTTTGAAAGAAGCCTCGCGGAAAACGACGTCACGATCTTGAAGTTTTTCCTGCATATCAGCAAGCAAGAGCAGAAGAAGCGATTGGATGAGAGGCTTGACGACCCGCGCAAGAAGTGGAAGCTATCCAAGGCCGACGAAAAAGAGCGCAAGCTCTGGGACGACTACGTGACCGCGTACGAAGCCATGCTTCACCACTGCAGCACGGAGCATGCGCCCTGGTTCATCATTCCCTCCGACCACAAATGGTTCCGCAACCTCGCCGTTTCCCAGATTATCCTGGAGACCCTAGAAGGCTTCGACTTGCACTTCCCGCAGTCTCCCCAAGATTCCTGAAATGGCTGAGGCGATCTCCGACCTGCTCCACGGCCGCCATGCGGAGGATGCCACTGGCTGGCCGATGCTCTTTGCCGATATGATAAAGGCAACGCCGCCGGCAACCGAGCGCGAGCTCGAAACGCTGCGCGATCTCGAGCGGCGCACGGCGGTCGCGCACGGCCGCGGAAGCGCGAAGGCCGAAGAGGGAAGAGGCAGCCCGGCGCCTCGGAAATAGCATCGATGCCAAAAGATTCCATGGAAAAGATGGCTGCGGGCAGAGTCGGCAGTTACGGCCGCGTGGTTCCCGAAACGCAGCCGAGCTATCTTTATCCTCCGTACGGCGCCACATGCAAGCGCGCTCCGAAGCAGCCGCTGATCGTGGTCCCGCACACTTTGTCCGAGCTGAGCGGCCCCGTTTTCGGGCACAGCGACATCGGCGAAAACGACAACGACCTTACGCGCCAGCACGGCGGCGAACCCATCGGCGAGCGCATCATCGTCAACGGGCGCGTGCTGGATGAAGACGGCCGCCCGATTTCCGGCGCGCTGGTGGAGATCTGGCAGACCAACTCGGCGGGCCGCTATCGCCATCGCGTCGATCAGCATGGAGCGCCGCTCGATCCGAACTTCACCGGCTGCGGACGCATGCTTACCGATAGCGACGGGCGCTATCGCTTCGTTTCCATAAAACCCGGAGCGTACCCCTGGCTAAATCATCCCAACGCCTGGCGTCCCGCGCATATTCACTTTTCGCTTTTCGGCGCCGGGCTGCTCTCTCGCCTGGTCACGCAAATGTATTTTCCCGGAGATCCGCTGCTTCCATTCGATCCGATCTTCAATAGCGTCCCGGACGAGATAGCGCGCACCCGGTTGGTATCGCTCTTCGATTGGGAGAATACGATTCCCGAACACGCGCTCGGCTATCGGTTCGATATCGTTCTGCGCGGCCGCGAAGCCACTCCCGTGGAGCAGTCTCGATGAAGCTTACGCCTACGTCATCGCAAACTGTCGGTCCCTTCTTTCATCTGGGGGTCTCCTTCCTTACTCGCGAACATCTCGAGGCCCGCGGCGTCGCCGGAGAACTCGTCACGATTCGAGGGAGAGTTCTGGATGGAGACGGAAAGCCGCTTCCCGATGCGCTGCTCGAAATATGGCAAGCCGATGCCGCCGGCCATTACGCGGCCGATCGTTCGGATGGGAACTCCGCGCCGCGCTTCCAGGGTTTCGGTCGCGTGGAAACCGATCAGGATGGCGCTTTTTGTTTCACCACCGTAAAGCCCGGACCGGTGCCGTATCTCGACGGTGGCATGCAGGCGCCGCATATCGTGGTCACCATTTTTTCGCGCGGCCTGCTGAAGCCGCTCTGGACACGCCTCTACTTTCCCGATGAGTTGGGCAATGCGGCGGATCCCATCTTGAAGTCAGTCCCGCCCGAGCGGCGAGCGACCCTGATCGCCCGGCGTTCCGGTGAGAGCGCCCGCAACTCGCTCGAAGACTCGCGCGAAACCATTCTCGAGTGGAATGTCGTTATGCAGGGCGACGGCGAAACCGTGTTTTTCGACTACTAGATTCCATCCGCGGCCGCATTTCACTATCCGCGGCTGCATTTCACGAGGACGAGCCATTTGGGCGCTTCGGATTCGATTGGCTTGCTCGATCCGCTGTTCACCACGGACGCGATGCGCGAGGTGTTCTCCGATCGCCGGCGTCTCCAGGGCATGCTGGATTTTGAGGCCGCCCTGGCCCGCGCCTTGACGAGCGCGGGAATTGCTCCGAAGAACGCGGTCGGGCCGATCGAGTGCCAATGTCGCGCCGAGTTGTTCGATGTGGAGTCGCTCGCTCGCGCCGCCGCGCTCTCCGGCAATGTGGCCATTCCCATGGTGAAGGCGCTAACTCAGCTCGTTGCCAAATCGGACGCGCCGGCCTCGACGTTTGTGCACTGGGGCGCCACCAGCCAGGACGCCATCGATACTGGCCTCGTGCTCCAATTGCGCGCGGCATTCGATCTGCTCGACCGCGATCTTTCGCATCTTTCCGACGCGTTGGCGCACCTTGCGGAGGCGCACAAGTCCACGCTCGTTGCCGGCCGCACCTGGTTGCAGCAGGGGCCTCCCGTCACGCTGGGGCTAAAAGCCGCCGGTTGGCTCGCCTCCACCGAACGGCATCGCCAACGGCTGAGCGATTCGCGCGAGCAATCGCTTGCGCTGCAGTTTGGCGGCGCCGTGGGCACGCTGGCCGCGCTCGAAGACCGCGGCTCGGCTGTGGCTGCCGCGCTCGCGCGCGACCTGAGGCTGGAGTTGCCTGAACTCCCGTGGCACGCGCAGCGCGACCGTCTGGCGGAAGTGGCTGCTTCCCTTGGTTTGCTCGCCGGATCTTTGGGCAAGATGGCGCGCGATATTTCGCTGATGTCGCAGACCGAGATCGACGAAGTCGCCGAGCCGTCCGGCCCGGGCCGCGGCGGCTCTTCCACCATGCCGCACAAGCGCAATCCCGTCGGCTCGGCGATCATTCTGGCCGCCGCCATTCGCGTTCCCGCGCTCGTTTCCACCATGCTGACGGCCATGGTGCAGGAGCACGAACGCGGCCTGGGCGGCTGGCACGCCGAATGGGAAACGCTGCCGGAGATTTTCCGGCTGGTGGCCGGCGCCCTGGCGCACATGAGAGAAGTCGTTGATGGCCTCGACGTGCACGCCGATAAAATGTCGCGCAACGCGAACGCGACGCGCGGCCTGGTTCTGGCCGAGGCTGTGGCTTTTGCTTTACGAAAGCGGCTCGGCAAGGAAAAATCGCACCAGATCGTCGAGGAGGCGGCTCGGCGAGCGTCACAGGACGGCCGCGACTTTGCCGATGTGCTTCTGTCTTACGCCGAGGTGCGCAGCCAGTTTTCGGCGGCGGAGATCTCCCGGCTGCTCGATCCCGCACATTATTTAGGCTCCGCGGCGGAGATGATCGACAATGTCTTGTCCGCGCGCAGCGGCGTCAAAAAATGATTTCGCAGCCGAAAAAGCTGAAAATACTGCCAACTTAAGCGAGGATTGCGCCTATGCCTTTCACCGAAAGTAACGGAGTACGCCTGCGCTACCGCCTGGAAGGGAAGCCGGGCGCGCCGGTGATCCTATTTTCCAATTCGCTGGGCACCGATCTCTCCATGTGGGAGCCGCAGGTTTCCGCGCTGCGGAACGAATATGGCATCCTGCGTTACGACTCGCGCGGCCACGGACTCTCCTCCGTGGCTAGAAGCGCATTCACACAAGAGGACCTCGGCCGCGACGTCATTGCCGTTCTCGACGCCGCTGGAGTCTCCCGCGCATATTTTTGCGGCATCTCCATGGGCGGCCAGACGGGCATTTGGCTGGGCGCGAACGCGCCCGAGCGCTTCGAGCGGCTGATGCTTTGCAACACCGCGGCGCACATTGGCAAACCCGAAACCTGGAACGCGCGCATTGCCTCCATTCGCGCCGGCGGAATGGGCGCGATTGTCTCTGCCATCATCGAGCGCTGGTTCACCAAACGATTCATCGAGCGCGCACCGGAAACGATCGCCGCCGTCCGCCAGATGGTTCTCGATACGCCTCCGCAGGGTTACATCTTCTGCTGCGAAGCGATTCGCGATGCCGATCTCATCATGCAAGCACCGCAAATGGGCGTGCCCGTGACAGTAATCTCCGGCGCGTACGATGTATCCACAACTCCCGCGCAAGGGCGCGTGCTCTCCGCCATGATTCCGGACGCGCGTTACATGGAGTTGGAGACGGCGCATTTGTCGAACATCGAGTCCGCCGCCGAATTCACCTCCGCTCTGCGCGACTCGTTCGCGCGCGCCGCGCAGACGGCGGTGTAGCGATCAGCACGCGCTTCGCAAGCCACGTCTCGGCGAACCGAGCGAAAACGTGAGCAGGATGCGCACCCAGGTCGGCATCGTGGGCGCCGGGCCCGCCGGTCTGGTGCTGGGGCATCTGCTGCAACTCAGCGGCATCGAATCCGTTATTCTGGAATCGCGCAGTCGCGAATACTGCCAGGAGCGCGTCCGCGCCGGCCTTCTCGAACAGAACACCGTCGATCTGCTCAACGAAACTGGTCTCGGCGAGAGAATGCGCCGCGAAGGGCTCGTCCACCACGGCATCAACCTGCGCTTTCAGGGACGCACCCATCACATCAATTTCGCGGAACTCACGGGGCGAGGCATCACCATCTATGCACAGGGCGAAGTGATCAAGGACCTCGTCGACGCGCGGCTGGCCTTCGGAGGGCCGCTCTCTTTTGAAGTAGAAAACGTCAGCCTGCGCGATTTCGATTCCGCGCGCCCGAGCATTTTTTTTCAAAAGCAAGGCGAACAGGAGGAGCTGGCCTGCGACTTCATCGCCGGCTGCGACGGTTTTCACGGCGTCTGCCGGCCTTCGATTCCCGCCAGTGCGCTTACGACGTATCAAAGGGACTATCCCTTCGGCTGGCTGGGAATTCTTGCCGAAGCTCCGCCGTCTTCGGAGGAACTGATCTACGCGTATCACCAGCGCGGATTCGCTCTGCTCAGCATGCGCTCGCCGCAGTTGAGCCGCCTCTATATCCAATGCACGCCGGACGAGGACATTCGCCTCTGGCCGGACGAAAAGATCTGGCGGGAGCTTCAGGCTCGGCTGGCTTCCGTGGAAGGATGGAAACTAATCGAAGGGCCGGTGCTGCAGAAAAACGTCGCCAAGATGCACAGCTTCGTGGTCGAGCCGATGCAATACGGCCGGCTCTTTCTTGCCGGCGACGCGGCCCACATCGTTCCGCCCACCGGCGCGAAGGGGCTGAATCTGGCCGTGGCCGACGTTCGCGTGCTGGCGCGGGCCATCGTTGAGTTTTATCGTTCGGGGCGAAAAAATCTGCTCGACAAGTATTCCCAAACTTGCCTGAGCCGCGTCTGGAAGGTGCAGCGCTTCTCCTGGTGGATGACGGCCATGCTGCACCGCTTCGCGGACGACAACGCTTTCGACCAGCGCCGCCAGCTTGCCGAACTCGAATACGTCACCAGTTCGCGTGCCGCCTCGCAGTCTCTCGCCGAAAATTACGTCGGCTTGCCGATGGAAGATCAGTTCTGAATCCTTGGTGAGCAGCGTCTTTCCGGTCTTATACTCTTCGCGTGAATAGCAGGGCAGATCTTCTCGCCGCGCTGCGGAGGTATTGGGGATATGACGCCTTTCGCCCGCTGCAAGAGAAGATTGTGTGCAGTTTGCTCGGCAGCCACGATACCTGCGTGATCATGCCGACCGGCGGCGGAAAGTCGCTTTGCTACCAGTTGCCCGCGGCAATCGCTTTCGCCAAGACCGTAATTGTGATCTCTCCCTTGATTGCCTTGATGCAGGATCAAGTGGCGCAACTCGGCCAGATGGGCATCGCCGCGGCGTTTTTGAATAGCACGCTGGCGGAAAAGGAGCAGTCCGCCGTCATCCGGCGCGCACAGGCGGGACAGGTTCGGCTTTTGTACCTTTCGCCGGAACGGCTCGCACGGCCTGACACGATCGAATGGCTCAGGCGCGTTCCCATCTCGCACTTCGCGATTGACGAGGCCCACTGCATTTCGGAATGGGGCCACGAGTTTCGCCCGGAATACCGGAAATTGAGCGGTTTGAGGGATCATTTTCCGGATTGCACCATCGCAGCCTTCACGGCCAGCGCCACGCGGCCCGTGCGGCACGACATCATCGAGCAGCTGCGCCTGCGCGATCCGCACAAGTACATCGCCAGCTTTCACCGGCCGAACCTGCGCTATATCGTCAAGGAATGCGACTCGCACGCTCAGGAGGATTTGCTGGTCAGGGCTTTGCGCCGGCACGCGGGCGGGAGCGTGATCGTATATTCGCCCACGATCCGTCGCGTCGGAGAGACGGTCGCCTTTCTTGAAGAAGAGGGAATACCGTCGCTTCCGTACCACGGAAAGATGGACGCTGCAGCGCGCCGCGCCAGCCACGAGCGCTGGATGTCGGACGAAGTGCGCGTGCTCGTTGGTACCATCGCTTTCGGCTTGGGCATCAATAAGCCCGCTGTCCGGGCGGTGATTCATCTCTCTTTGCCGAAGTCGGTCGAGCAGTATTACCAGGAGGCGGGCCGTGCCGGACGCGATGGCTTGCCGGCCGATTGCATTTTGCTGTGGCAGAACCGCGACGTCGGCCTGCTCACTCACTTCGTCGAACAAACCGCAGACCCCCGGGAGAAGGAGCGCGCCTGGCAGCGATACCACGCCGTCCGCCACTTCGTGGATACGCCGGTTTGCCGGCATCGCCAAATCTGCCAGCACTTCGGCGAGACGACGAAATGGGAGTCGTGCGGAGCATGTGATGTCTGCGGCTGCGACCTGCAATGGTTGGAACACCGTGCATCAACGAAGTCGAGCGGCGGCGCGCGAGAGCGGCGGGGCCGGAAAAGGAAACCGTTGCGGCGCGACTCCCCCGCGCCAGCGTCCCGAAAGGAAGGGCCCGGAACCGAGACGGCTGTCGCGGCCGAATCTGGACTCATCGACCGTCTTCGCCAGTGGCGGCGAGATACAGCCCAGGAGCAGCAAGTGCCTGCATTTGTTGTGCTGCACGATACGACGCTTGAGGAGATTTGTCACAAGCGTCCCCGTTCACTCGCGGAGCTGCGCGAGGTTCGCGGAATCGGTGAGCTGAAGGCGGAGAGATACGGCCGGGAAATCCTCGATGTTGTGGGAGGGCGATGATCGGCTGCGTCAAGGCTGCGGCTGTGACCGTGTTCCCGGCTTTGAGCTGCGCTTATAGTCTATAATGGCGCCGAACTACGCATTCCAAGGCCGGGAGATGCCGATGCAAACCAAGCGGGTCTTGCTTATCGCTGGTGGTGCTCTTGCCGCCATCCTTCTTCAAATCGCGCCTGCCCGATTCCACGCACAGGCTCAGACGGCATCGGCGCTGAGCGGGCAGGTTACCTCTGCCGAGGAAGGTCCGATGGAAGGCGTGGTGGTCAGCGCGAAGAAGGACGGCTCGACAATCAGCATCAGCGTTATCAGCAACGCCGCGGGCCGCTTTGCTTTCCCTGCCTCGAGGCTCGAACCCGGACATTACTCTTTGAAGGCTCGCGCGGCCGGTTATGAGCTCGACGGAGCCGTGGCCGCCGATGTGGCCTCAGGCGAGGAAGCCAAGGCTGACGTCAAGCTCAAAAAAGCGAAGAACCTCTCCGCCCAGCTTACCAATGCCGAGTGGTTGCTGAGCATTCCCGGCACGGAGAAGCAGAAACAGTTTCTGCTGAATTGCACCGGCTGCCACACGCTCGAGCGCATCATGAAGTCGACGCATGACGCCGACGAGTTCATGGAAGTGATCCACCGCATGAGCCTTTATTATCCCGGCAGCACTCCTTTGAAGCCGCAGCGGCTCGTGGGTAGCGCAAGCCGCGACGTGGAACATGGCGGCAGCGGCAGAAAGACCGCGGAGTGGCTCGCGAGCGTCAATCTGAGCGAGCAGCCGACCTGGGCTTTCCCTCTGAAGACCGAGCCGCGGCTTACCGGCAAGTCCACGCAGGTGATCATCACCGAATACGATTTGCCGAATCCCTTGATCCAGCCGCACGACGTGGTGCTCGATCGCGAGGGCAACGTCTGGTACTCCGACTTCGGCCAGATGTTCCTCGGCAAGATGGACCCGAAGACCGGCAAGGTGACGCAATATCCGATTCCGGTAGTCAAGGCTGGATTCCCCGTGGGCACGCTCGATCTGGAAATCGACAAGGACGACAATCCGTGGGTCGGCGTGATGTACCAGAGCGCCATCGCCAAGTTCGACAAAAAGACCGAGAAGTTCCAGATGTGGAGCACTCCCAAGGAATGGGACACCGACGCGGGCCAACTCGGCCATCTCGCCGTTCAAGGCACTCCTGCCGACAATAAGGTGTGGATCAAGAACTCCGATGGCGGCAACATCTATCGCCTCGATCTGGTCTCCAACAAGATGGAAAACCTCGGCAGCTTCAAGGATCCGCAGACCGGCGAGCGCATCGGAACCTACGGCATCCACTCGGACGCCGAGAACAACGCCTACCTGCTCGATTTCTCCGCCGGCAATATCGTCAAGATTGATGCCAAGACGAAGAAGGCCACCGTCTATCAAACTCCGACTCCGGACTCGCGCCCGCGGCGCGGCCGCGTCGATCGCGAGGGCCGGCTATGGTTTGGCGAATTTCAGGGCAACGCCATCGGCAGGTTCGATCCCAAGACCGAACGGATGACCGAGTGGAAAGTGCCCACGCCGTGGAGCGCGCCGTATGACGCCGTGCTCGACCGCAATGGCGACGCATGGACCGGGTCCATGCTGACCGACCGCGTGTCGCGTCTGGATGTCAAGACCGGACAATATACGGAATACATGCTGCCGCGCCCCACCAACATCCGCCGCGTCTATGTTGACGATTCCAGGAACCCCGGCACGCTTTGGATCGGCAACAATCACGGCGCGTCGATCGTGAAGGTCGAACCACTCGACTAGCGTTCGTTCCTGGTGGGATATCCTTTGCAAAGCGGCCCCCGCCCTGACCTGCTAAGGGATTGACTTCCGGGGACTTGGCTGATAATTTCCACGCGCCGCTGGGTCATAGCAAAGCTTCGTCATTCTAAAGGCGCGACGCGCTTTTTTTGCCCCTGGTGGCGCGGCGAGGAGTCTCCTTTCTGTGAGCATCGGACGAACCGGGGCGTGTGAATGAAAATCGATATCTTCTGCCATATCTTTCCGCAAAAATTCTACGACCGCATGCTGAAGATTCCCGAGCGCGGTTCCACGATCAAAAAGCGCGTGACGGAGATTCCTTCCATCGTCGATCTCGATGTGCGTTTTCGGATCATGGATGAGTTCCGCGAATACATTCAGGTGGTGTGCCTGCCGGCGCCGCCCCTCGAAGCGCTCGGCGATGCGCAGCACTCGCCGGAACTGGCCGAACTGGCGAACGATGGCATGGCTGAGCTGGTGGCCAAGCATCCCAGCCGCTTCGCTGGTTTCATCGCGGGGGTGCCCATGAACAACCCCCAAGCAGCGGTGAAGGAGATCGAGCGGGCCATCAAGAAGCTCGGCGCCGTGGGAATCCAGATCTATACGAACGTGAATGGCCGGCCTCTCGATGAACCCGATTTTCTGCCCATCTTCGAGAAGATGGCCGAACTCGATGCGCCCATTTGGGTGCATCCGGCTCGCGGCGCAGGCTTTCCCGATTACCAGACGGAGAAGAAATCCAAATACGAGATGTGGTGGGTTTTCGGCTGGCCTTACGAGACCAGTATTTTCATGGCCCGCATTATTTTTGCCGGATACTTCGACCGCTTTCCGAAGCTGAAAATCATCACCCATCATTTGGGCGGCATGGTTCCGTACTTTTCTGGACGCACGGGGCCGGGCCTCGATCAGCTGGGCGCGCGCACCGAAGAGGAAGATCTCACGGTTTATTTACGGCGCTTGAAAAAGCGGCCGCAAGAATATTTCAAAATGTTTTACGCCGATACCGCGACGTTTGGCTCGGGCGCCGCCTTGCGCTGCGGCTTGGACTATTTTGGCGTCGACCAGGTTCTCTTTGCGTCGGATTCGCCCTTCGATCCGGAAAAAGGCGCGGGATACATTCGCGAAACCATCCGCTGCGTCGACGCGCTGGAGATTCCCGAAGCAGACCGCCGCAAAATCTACGAGGGCAACGCGCGCCGCATGCTTCGCCTGAAGCTGCCGGCGTGACGATGCGAGCGGCATCATCCTGAGCGAACATCATCCCTTAGCGTGATACTTGCCGGCTCCTAATCTGGCGTTGACTCGAGCGAGGGCTCGGGCAGCCAGAAGCTGGCCACGAATCCCACCAAATACGCTAGCAGGCCGACGATTCCGGCGGCGTAGGCGAGTTGCCGGCTGCCCGTGCCGCCGGGCATATATTCGACCATGGACGTTACTAGAAGAGCGGCCGAAGTGCCCAGCATGCGCCCGCCGATGTTGGCGGCAAAAGCTTCGCCGGTGCCGCGCAGGTACGTTGGGTAAACGAGCGGCAGATAATTTCCCCAAAAGCTGAACTGTGCCACGGTAACGAAACCGAGCACGAAGATTCCGATCGTGGACATATCCACGTCCCGCGCCGCGGGCATGAACATTACCAGCGGAATCAGCAGCAACCCGGGGATTTGAAAGAGGCGCAGCAGTCGCCTGCGGCTCACGATGCGGACGGCGAGAAAAGCCATCAGCAGGCGTCCGGCGAGCCCGCCCATCTCCTGTAGTCCTTGCAACGCGCTTACACGCTGCTCCTGCGCCGCGGCCGGCAGGAGGCGGACTCCAGGGGTGCCGGGAATGATTCTGGCGAAATGCTGCAGCATGCCAAACGACGCGGCGTACGAGCAGGCCATCATGAGGCAGGTGATGACCGCGGTCTTGCGAAATGCGGGACGGAAGAGTTCGGCGAAACTGGGCCGCTTAAGAGTTCCCTCGGCCTTCTTTCGTTTCCAGATAGGGGATTCCGGCAGGAACGGGCGCAGCACGATCAAGGGAATGGCGGGAATCAGGCCGGATATGGCGGTATAGCGCCAGGCAGCGTGGCCGCCGTGGATCAAGGGCAGGCGCTGGCTGTAAGTCACGGCGATGTAGTAAGCGGCGCTGATCAGCAAACCTCCGGTGGAGGCGAAGCCTTGCGTATATCCGATAATGGCTTCGCGACGTTCGCGGTGGGTAAATAGCTCGGCCAGCCAGGCCGTGGCGGCGACGAATTCGACCGAGACACCGACGAAGGTTCCGCAGCGCAACAGAAGGAATTGTGCGGGGCTGGTGACGTAAGCGCTGGCGAAGGTGCAGATGCCGTAGAGCAAGATGCTCCACAGTAGGATACGACGGCGTCCGAGCAGGTCGATCAAGTAACCGCCGAGCAGGCCGAAGACGCCGCCTGCAATCGCGGGGACGTAAAAGAGGAGTCCAACCCAGCGGTTGAAAACCGCCGGACCCGCCGTAGGCGGCAGCATTTCGAGCAGCGCCGGGCGCACGATCAGCGTGAGCACGAGGAGCACGTAAGTGTCGAAGGCGAAGCCGATGCAGGCCACGGCGCAGATCAGCCATTCCGTCGCAGTCATGCGCCACATGCTGATTTTCGCCGGCGAATTTCCGGCCGGCGGAATTCCGGTTGCACGCGGGCTGGAGGGCGTCTGGGTCATGACCTGTTTTTCGAGAAAAGCGCGGAGGCTTTCCGCGATCGTCAGTCTTTGTCGGGCCCTTTCGAGCTTTTTCGGGGCCTAGTATATGCGCGGCGCGGAGCAGGTCCAACCGATGCTCCGGAGAAACGCGAGGCGCGCTTGGCCCGGTGGTAGAAGCTCCACGAATGCTCTACACTTTTTTCTCGCCGGGCGCTCTCGAAAAACGCCCGGAGGGATTTTCCTCAGGAGGATTTCGTGGCCGGCGCCGGAACGCGGGCTCTCACGGTAAGCGAGATCATCGATCGGCAGCCGCTGAGCCGCCTTCAGATTTTGACCATCGGTCTCTGCGGACTGGTGCTGCTGCTTGACGGCTTCGATACGCAGTGCATCGGCTTTCTCGCGCCCTCCATCTCGCAAAATTTGGCCATTCCCTTGAAAAGCTTCGGGCCCGTGTTTTCCGCCGGCCTCGTCGGCTTGATGGTCGCGGCGATGGTCATGGGGCCGCTGGCCGACCGCTGGGGACGCAAGTGGCCGATGATTTTGTCGGTGCTTACGTTTGCGGTGTTCGCGCTGCTCACGGCGCGCGCCGCTTCGCTCGAGCAACTCATCGTTTTTCGGTTCCTGACGGGGCTGGGCTTGGGCGGCACCATGCCGAATGTGGTTGCGCTCACGTCGGAATATTCGCCCAAGCGCCTGCAGGCTGTGTTCGTGGCCATGCTTTTCTCCGGCATTCCGCTGGGAGCCCTGGTTGCGAGCTCGGCCAGTTCGGTGATGATTCCGCGATGGGGTTGGCGGTCGGTCTTTTATCTGGGCGGAATTTTGCCGCTGCTCATCGCACTTCTTTTGATCAAGGCTCTGCCGGAATCGGTGCGCTTTCTGACGGCGCGCGGAAACAATCCCGCGGCGCTGTCCAAAATCATGCGGCAGGTGGCTCCCGGAATCCGCGAGGACCAACTCGACCTTTCGTCGCGCGCGGCGGGCAGCGGGGATGCGGACGATGGTTTTGCCGGCAAAAGCGCGGGCCCGGCGTTGGGACGGCTTTTCGTGGAAGGCCGCGCGGCGGGAACGATTCTGCTGTGGACCGCGTTCTTCATGAATTTGATGATCATGTATTTCATCGTGAACTGGCTGCCGGGCCTTTTGCAGCAATCGGGCCTGCCGGCGAGCGCGGGAGTGACGGCGATTTTGCTTTTCAGCCTGGGCGGAATCGCGGGGAACCTGGGCGAAGGGCGGGTGATGAACTCCTGCGGAGCGTACGCCACGCTGCTGGGGCAATTCGCGATTTCCACCCTGCTGATTGGCGCGCTGGCTTTCCTGACGAGCTCGTTCGGCTTGTTGCTGGCCGTGACGTTTGTGCTCGGCGTAGCCATCGAGGGCGGGCAGGGTGGACTGAACGCGCTGGCCGCGAGCTTCTATCCCACGACCATCCGCGCGAGCGGAGTAGGCTGGGCGCTGGGCGTGGGCCGCGTGGGATCGATTGTGGCGCCGATGATTGGGGGAATGCTGCTGGAGATGGGCTGGAGTCCGCAGCGGATTTTCCTGGCGGGAATGGCGCCGGCTTTTTGCGGCGCGCTGGCGATTCTGGCCAGCAGCAGGCGGGGCGGCCATGCGAGCGCGTTCGCGGCCGGGAACGCGCGCGAAGCGTGAAAAGCCCAGCCCGACCCGGCGAAAGCATGAAGGGAGGAGCACGAAAAGAAAATGGAGACGGAGACCGCTGAGAAGCTGGCGATTCGGGAGCTGATCGAGAATTGGGTTTTGTGGCGTGACGCCGGAGACTGGGAGCGCTTCCGCACGGTGTGGCACGAAGACGGATGGATGATGGCGACGTGGTTTCAGGGACCGGCCAGCGAGTTCATTCGCGTGAGCCGGGAAGGCTGGGAGCGCGGCGCCAGCATTCTGCATTTTCTGGGCGGGACTTCGATCGAATTGGGGATCGATCTCGGCGCGGACTCGGGTAGCAACGCTGCGGCGCGGCGCGCCTTTTCGCAAACCAAGATGACCATCTCGCAGCGGGCAAAAGTGCACGACGTCTTGTGCGACGTGGTGTGCGCGGGACGCTTTTGCGACTTCCTGGAGAAACGCGGCGGGCGCTGGGGGATCGTGCTGCGGCAGCCGATCTACGAAAAGGACCGGCTCGATCCCGTGGATCCGGCGGCGAAACTGGAACTCGACGCCACGATTTTGCAGCGCTTTCCGGAAGGCTACCGGCATCTCGCTTATGTGCAAACCACCATCGGGCACAAGGTGAAGCCGGACATGCCGGGGCTGAAGGGGCCGGAAGTGGAGGCGCTGTATGCGCGGGGCCGGCGCTGGCTAGCGGGCGAATCGGTGCAGGCATAGCTGGCGGTCCTTTGGAGAATGTTGCCGCCCGTACGGAGAGTCTTTCAGGCCCAAGCGAAGTGTGTAGTGACAGGGCGCAGGATGGGGCGAGGGATTATTGGCCGTGGCGAATTTCGGAGATGAAGTCGGCGAAGCGACTTTCGACTTCGGCGCGTGACAGGGCCTCGGTGCTTTGGCGGGTCATGGAGTAGCTGCTCGTGCCGCGCTCAAATTTTGCCTCGAGGGCGTAAGCGGCGACGGGATTGCCCACCCCTTCGGTGGTGAAGGTCAACGTGCCACCGGCGAGCTGCTTGGACCAGGCGTCCTTACCTTGCGCCGGTTGTTTCGAGTCGTGCTGCGAGTCGTTTTCCATCCGTGGTCTCCTATTCAACCTGCCGCACTACCTATTCACGAGGCGATTGGCATCTACGTAGCTCATTGCGTCCTGAGTCATGAGCGCGAAGGAACCTTCCTCGCGGAGTTGGCGGGCGATGCGCGCGAGCAGGCCAAGCGTGGCGCGCATCGGCCCGGAGCCCAAGCTGACGCGAGCGACGCCGAGGCGCTCGAGGGCCGGGATCGCTGGGGAGCCCGCGCCCGCCAGGATATTCAGCGGGCCTTCAAGGCCGCGGACCAATTTTGCAATGATCCGCTCGTCGATCACTCCGGGGGCGAACAAACATTGGGCGCCCGCTTCGCGATAGGCATTGAGCCGCTCGAGGGCATGCGCCAAGCGCGTTTCCGCAGGACCGATGCTGTGCAGAAAGACGTCGGTGCGGGCATTGAGGACCAAGGGAACGCGCATGGCTTGGCAAACTTCGGCGACGGCGCGGATTTTTTCCTTCTGCTGGCTCACGTCGAAAAGCCGATCGGGCCGTCCTGGGATGCCGTCCTCAAGGTTCATTCCCACGGCACCGGCGGAGATGGCCTGGCGAGCCGTATCGGCGACGGCTTCGGGGGTTAGTCCGTAACCTGCCTCCACGTCGGCGGTGACGGGAACGGAGACGGCTTCGGCGACGCGATGGACAACGGCGAGCATCTCGTCTCGGGGGATGTGCTCTCCATCGGGATAGCCGAGAGAATTGGCGATGCCGCCGCTGGTGGTGGCGATGGCGGGGAAGCCGGCATCTTCGAAGATGCCGGCGCTGGCGACATCCCAGGCGTTGGGAAGGACGAGAATCTTGCGGCGGTCATGAAGCTGCAAGAATTGGCGCGCCAGGTCGGGCAGAGGGGGTTTTTCGGGTTTTGGCACTTGGATACTTTGCTATGGGTTAGGGGAATCGTGCAAGGAGCTCGGTGGGCGGAGATCGATCGGCGAAGCCTGTCCGGTAGAACCGAAGGCCGGAATGGAGTATGGCGCACAGCCAAGAGTGACTGCGTCACAGGCTACCTGAACGCATCGTTACTTGCTGACGTCGAGGAGCTCTACGTCGAAGAGCAGCGTGGCGTTGGGCGGGATGACGCCGCCGGCACCGCGCGCGCCGTAGCCGAGTTCGGGGGGAATGCGCAACTGGCGCTTGCCGCCGACTTTCATTCCCGCGACGCCTTCCTCCCAACCCTTGATTACGTGGCCGGCCCCGAGCTGAAACATGAAAGGCTGGCCACGATCCACCGAGCTATCGAATTTCTTGCCGTTGGAGGCGAGCCAGCCGGTGTAGTGCACGGTGACCGTTTTCCCATTGGTGGCGGTGACGCCGGTGCCGGCCTTGAGGTCCCAGTATTGAACGCCGGAAGCGGTGCTCTTCGGCTTTCCCTCGACCTTGGTGGGACTGGAGTTATCGGTTTGACCTGCTGCGAGAGAGGCGACGGCGAGAAACGCAAAAAAGAGAAAGAAGGCGACGGATTTTGATTTCATGTGTTCTCCCTAATAGCGGCCATCATATAACAAAAAAAGCTAACAAAAGAAGTGAGTATGCCCGGTGAAGGAAAGTGGCTGCCGGCGGGGCGGGTGTGGGCGCGTTGCGAACGCAGAGGAAAAGGAGAGAGGCGCTCGGTAAGGATTCACAAGCGCCTCCTCTACTGCGTCAAGGTAAACCTAACCTCACTGGATCACCTCCTTCTCGGCAAATGCGCCGATGTCGACAGCGTTCGTCGACTGAAGAACCTGTCGCATGCGGTTAGTATAACGCCGCGATTCTGACGGGCAAGACGGGAATGCATGGTCCCAATGTTGTGTTTCGTAAGTTTAAATCCGACCTTGGAGCATGTCCCGGCAAGGTTTCTGTTCCCGCACGCTAGATTCATGCAAGGGTAACGACTGCGTCCTCCACCCGAGCTATAGTTGTCCAGCTCAATCGCAGAAGGCTTTTCACCCTAAGAGGGCAAAGAAACGATGACCACAGCGGACGGGGAGAGCGCGAGAACGGCTCTGGCTAACGGCGGCGGAACGCCGGCTTCCACGGCCGCGACGCCACCAGTTCAATCGGCCGAGCACCCGATTCCAGCCAAAGGAAAGAAGCAGAATATTCGTGTATCTCCCGCAGTCGTGGACGCCGCCAGCAAGAGCGGCGAGCAAGTGCTCGTGGACCTGCGAACGTCGCTCAGCGGCTTAACCGAAGTTGAGGCGGAAGAACGGGCGCGGACGGCGGGTCCGAATGAGATCGCACAAGAGCGGAAGCAAGGCTGGCTTCTGCGCCTTCTGAAAACCACGCGCAACCCGCTCGTCATTCTGCTGACAACGCTATCGATCGTTTCCTTCCTTACGGGAGATGCTCGGGGCGGTACGGTGATGGCGGCTATGGTGGCGCTGAGCGTGGTACTGCGCTTCTGGCAGGAAGTTCGGGCAGACGCTGCTGCGCAGAAACTCAAGGCCATGATCCATGTAACTGCGACCGTTGTTCGGGGCGGCGAAGCCAGGGAGATACCGCTCCGTGACCTGGTTCCTGGAGACGTCGTCAGATTGGCCGCGGGCGACATGATTCCGGGGGACGTGCGGCTACTGTCGTCGAAAGACCTCTTCGTCAGCCAAGGCACCCTCACGGGCGAGTCGCTTCCGGTGGAGAAATTCCACGATCCCGAAACCAAAGGGGAGTGTTCACCCACTGAACTCAACAACATATGCTTCATGGGGACGAGCGTGGAAAGCGGCACGGCGGCCGCGGTCGTAGTAACGACAGGGGTGCAGACCTACTTCGGCAGTATGGCCCATTCGATCATCGGGGAAAGGGCACAGACGAGCTTCGATGAGGGGCTCAACCGCTTTACGTGGCTTATGTTGAAGTTTATGGCCGTCATGGTTCCTCTGGTTTTGCTCATTAACGGTTTTACGAAGGGGGATTGGAGGGCAGCCTTTTTCTTCGCGTTGGCCGTGGCGGTGGGACTCACTCCCGAGATGCTGCCCATGATCGTGTCTGTCTGTCTTTCCAGCGGAGCGCTGGCCATGAGCCGGAAGAAAGTGATCGTCAAGCGGCTCAACTCGATCCAGAACTTTGGGGGCATGGATGTGCTGTGCACGGACAAGACGGGCACGCTCACCGAGGATCGGGTGGTTCTCATGCGGCATTGCGACGTCGCCGGGCATGAGTCCGACGAGATACTGCTGGACGGATACCTGATCAGCTACTTTCAGACAGGCCTTAAGAACTTGCTCGATCGGGCAATTCTAGATAGTTCCGACTTCCACGAGAAAGCGGTCGTCGAGAAATACAAGAAACTAGATGAGATTCCGTTCGACTTCACTCGACGCATGATGTCGGTTCTTGTCGAAAGTCCTGAAGGCAAGTCGATCCTCCTTACCAAGGGCGCTCCAGAGGAGGTATTCCTGCGCTGCTCGCATTTTGAACTCGATGGCGCGCTGTCGAAGATGGACGCGGATCAGGTGGCGGAGCTGAAGCGGGAGTACGACAGCCTGAGCGACGACGGTTTCCGCGTGCTGGCAGTGGCCACGAAGGAGCTGTTGGGTAAGCAGATTTGCGCAAAGGAAGACGAGCGCGATCTGGTGCTCAAGGGCTACGTCGCTTTCCTGGATCCTCCCAAGGAGACCGCAGGCCGCGCCCTGGCGGCACTGCATAGCCATGGCGTGAGCGTAAAAATTCTTACCGGGGATAACTCCCTGATCAGCCGGAAGGTGTGCAAGGACGTGGGCCTTTCAGCAGATCCCATGCTGCTGGGCGGCGACGTGGAGAAAATGTCCGACGTCGAATTGGCCGAAGCGGCGGACAGGGCGGTGCTGTTTGCGCGCCTCTCGCCCGCGCATAAGGAGCGCGTCATCCGTGCCCTGCGGGGGAAGGGACACGTGGTGGGTTTCATGGGCGACGGAATCAACGACGCTCCCGCCTTGCGAGTGGCGGACGTGGGGATCTCCGTAGACAACGCCACGGACATAGCCAAGGAATCGGCGGATCTGATTTTGCTCGAGAAGAACCTGATGGTGTTGGAAGAAGGCGTTATCGAAGGCCGTAAGGTGTTTGCGAACATTGTTAAGTACATTCGGATGGGGGCGAGCTCGAACTTCGGGAACATGTTCAGCGTGCTGGGGGCGAGCGCCTTCCTGCCTTACCTGCCGATGGCTCCCATTCAGGTGCTGACCAACAACCTTTTATACGACTTCTCGCAAGTGCCCATCCCGGCAGACGCCGTGGACGAGGAGCAGGTGACCCGGCCGCGACCCTGGAACATCGGGGAGATCAAGCGATTCATTCTATTCGTCGGACCGATCAGCTCGATTTTCGATTACGTGACGTTTTTCGTGATGCTTTATCTCTTCCACTGCTGGGATCGTTCCCGGGCGCCTCTGTTTCAGACAGGGTGGTTCGTCGAGTCGTTAATGACGCAGACGCTCATCATCCACGTCATTCGCACGAATAAGATTCCATTCATACAGAGCCGAGCGAGTCTGGCGCTGACGGCCACCACCCTATCCATCATGGCGCTTGGGATGTGGCTGCCGTATTCGCCCCTGGCCTCGGCGTTGGGCTTTACGCACCTGCCTCCTCTGTACTGGCCAATTCTGGCGCTCATTCTATTCAGCTACGTGGCTCTTACGCAGGTCATCAAAGTGTGGCTGGTGCGGAAGCTATGGATCTAGTGGACGTGGGCCGGGCTGGTTCGGGTGGTCGCCGCAAAAGCAGCGGCGAGAGGAAGCGGCCGGAGGCTTGTTTTCCTGTAGAGAACAACTGACCCTCCGGGCAGGTGTTTGCGGGCGCGGCCGTATGCCACAGTGGAACCTCGACCAGGAGGAACCACATGGCTCAAACAATCTGGATCCACAGGCTCGCCGACACGCAAAAGACGCAGGCCGAGGGAATGGAGTACATCTGCGAGCACCTGTTTCAGGGGTTGACGCAGGCCGGCAAGCTGACAAAGACCAAGGGTTGGAATCCGGTGCCGAACGCCAGCTCGAAAGACGGCAGCACGTACCGGGCGCTATTTTGCGATTCCTGTGGGAAGAACTACAACAATAGCAACGTGCGCATGGCAAAAGAACCGGTACTCGCGTAAGAGGCCATTTCCTCTTGCAAAGCTAAGCTGCCACGGATCGCTTCTTTTCGGGCGCTGCTCGGGGTGTGCCCTTGGCCGCCGGCACGGCGAATCGGAGCAACCGCGAAGGATGAGGCGCTCAGCCTTCGCCGCCGATATCGTCTTCCTCGCTGTGTTTGTGTTCCTCAACGTGACCCTGCACATCCGTCGCTACTTTTGCGTTCGGCTGCGGACGCTTATCGATTTGGCGCGGCGAGCGTTCAGGGACCGCGGAGGGGAATTTGTCGTGAGTCTGCCGGTCGCTTTCCATCCCAGAGAGTATCTGCCGGAATAAGGGCATTATCAGTGCGACCAGCTCTCTGTCCTTCCCCTGGACGACAGCCAACTTCGACTTCAAGTCTGTGTTCTGTTCGAAAGCAAGTTTTGTGAGAATTGCCGCTGCTGTTTCCATGGCCATGGTTTTGCCCTCTATGCGCGAGTGACGAGTGTAGAAAGCATCATACAGGCGTGCTAGGAGTTGAGCCATCGTTCTGGAGTTCGGGGCTGGAGTTCGGGGCTGGAGCTGGTGGCGGCGGTGTGGTTTCGGCGAACATTCTCGACGAACCGGGCGGTAACGCGGGGAGGGCGTCTCAGTGTATATTAGCGCCCCGTAAATATGTTTTGGCGCGCGGCCAGTTGCGGCTGGCGCGACGCTTGACGCATGGCTCAAAAGGACAAGCGGCGCATTGGTTTTCGCCGCGGTTAGAGGAGACTGCTGACAATCATGAAAGCCATTCAGGTGCCACGGTATGGCGGTCCTGAAGTGCTGCAAGTGGCCGACCTTCCCATTCCGGAACCAAAGCCGAACGAAATCGTGGTTAAAGTGGCGGCGATCGGCGTGAACTTCATCGACGTCTACTTTCGCGAAGGGCGCTATCCGGCCAAGCCGCCGTTTATCGAAGGGCAGGAGGCGGCGGGCAGGGTGCATGCCGTTGGCGCGGAAGTGAAGACGTGGAAGCCGGGAGACCGCGTGGCTTACACGAGCGTTCTTGGCTCTTACGCGGAGTACACGACCATACCCGCCGATCGCGCTGTGCGCGTTCCGGAGGGAATCAGCGATCAGCATGCGGCGGCAGCCATGTTGCAAGGGATGACCGCACATTATCTGACGCACAGTACCTATGCGTTGAAGAAAGGCGAAACGGCGCTGATTCACGCAGCGGCGGGAGGCGTGGGCCAGTTGCTGGTGCAGATCGCCAAGCATCTCGGCGCCCGCGTGATTGCCACCGCCGGCACGGAGGAAAAAGCGAAGTTGGCACGCGCGGCGGGCGCGGACGACGCGATTGTCTACACCCAGCAGGACTTCGAGGCGGAGACCAAGCGGCTGACGGAAGGAAAAGGCGTGCAGGTCATCTACGACGGGGTGGGTAAGAGCACGTTCGAGAAAGACCTGAACCTGCTGCGGCCGAGGGGATACCTGGTATTGTTTGGCGCGTCCAGCGGGCCGGTCCCGCCGGTGGACCCGATTGTACTGATGCAAAAAGGCTCGCTGTTCTTGACGCGTCCGTCGCTCGCGCACTACATCGCGACTCGCGAAGAGCTGGAGCAACGATCGCGCGACATTTTCGAGTGGATCGCCGCGGGGAAATTGAAACTAAGTATCGGGCACGTCTACCCGCTCAGCGAGGCGGCACAAGCACAGCGGGATTTGGAGGCACGCAAGACGACAGGAAAGCTGCTGCTGATTCCCTGAGCATCATTCAAGCTCACAGAGTATTGCGCAAAGTAAAAAGGGCTGCGGCCAATCGCCGCAGCCCTTTTTTTTTGCCGGTCTTCGAGTCGCTTAGAAGATCAGCTTCAAACCGAGTTGGATGGCGCGTGGTCCGCCTTCGCCTAGCACGGGATTGGAACTGGTAATGTCCGGAGTTTGAGGCCGGAATCCGAAAGATGCGCCAGCATCGGCAGTGGGGTCGGAATAGGTGTTGTCGCCGCCGGGCCCGCCGAAGACGTTGGAGAAGTTGACACGATTGAGAATGTTGAAAGCTTCCGCGCGGAACTGCGCGGTAAGCCGTTCTTTGAATTTGAACTCCTTGGTTATGGACAAATCCCATGTGTAGAAGGGGAAGCCGTAGAAGCTGTCGCGGCCGGAGTTCCCTAGAGTGCCGAAAGCAGGCGGAAGCAGAATGGAACTGCCGTTTGCGTAGCAACCCAGGGTAGCCAGCGATGCGACCGCAGCCGGTCCGAGCGCCGCAGCTTTCGCATTGCAGGCTGCGTTGGCAGTGGCTGTGGCTGGTCCGCCGGCACCGCCAACCGGTCCTGTGCAGTCGCCGGCGCAATTCCCGGGATAATAGGGAATACCGCCCGATCCGCCGTTGGTGTTCAGGAAGGCCGTCGTGGACTTGAAGTCATTGGGATTTCCGTAGAAATTCCACCACTCGCCTTCCGTCGATTGAGCATTGATCTCGCCCGTTCCGCTGAAGTCCGTGGTGAAGTCATTTACACCCCAAGGCGTTCCGCTCTGGAGGGTGAGAACCGAATTGAGCGACCAGCCTTCGAGGATCTGACCCGCGCCCTTTCTGCCCGGGAGGGCGTAAGTGGTCGACAAGGTGAAACGATGCCGGAGATCAAAAACGCTGTTGCTATACAGATTGCCGACGTTTGCGTTGTTGATCGGGCTCACCAAGCCTGCGCCCCAGTTATCCGAAGACATATCGAGAGCGTGAGAGTAGGTGTAGCCGGCGATGAAGGATAGTCCGTGCGAGGTTCGCTGAGTCAGCGTGACCTGCAAGGCGTTGTAGTTGGAGTCGCCCACGTTGGACATCCAGTTGATGTAAGCAAGGTACGGGAACTTCTTCGCAAACGGTTCAGCGGCGACTTCAGCCGTGGTATTCGGGGCGCAATTGGTCGGACCCGGCGCGCCTTCGCACCCGCCTAGGGTCCCTGTATCCCAACCGGATCCCACTGGGGGTTGGTTGAGGTCGGTCAGTCCGAGCAGTTTCGTGCCGTGATTGCCGACGTAAGCAAGATCGAGCGAGAGGTTCGTCGTGATCGCCCTCTGCAGATCGACGGTCCACATCGTCACATAGGGAGTGCGGAGGTTGCGATCGACGGCCATGATGGAACACGGCGCCGGAGTGATGCCTCCCGTCAGAGTGACGGTTCCGTCGCCGCAGGTGGGAGAACCGAAAAAGAGAGGAGTGGTGGAGCTGTTCGCCACCCAGTTCGCGCCCAGGGTCTTCACAGCAGGCCCGGTATAGGAGATTGCACCCAGATCGATTCCTCCAGAGCCCTTGGTGACGACGGTGCTCGCAGCCGGGCAGGCGCCTCCGGAAGCCAGAATCGCAAAGTTGCTGCAGTAGGCGTAGGTGTCGCCGGTCGGGATTGTGCGCAGCCCCAAAAGATTGCCCAGGGCGTTCATCGTGTCGAAGCTGAATTGCTCGTACATCATGTCGCCGCTGGCGCGCAGGACGGTCTTGCCATTGCCTTGAATGTCCCACGCCAAGCCAAGACGGGGGGCAAAGTTGTTGTGGTCGCCGTTATAGGGACTGGGTGGCTGAACCAGGCCCGCACTGGGATCGAAATTCCCCAGGAGCCCATTGCGGTCTTTCATTACTGTATCCAGCTCATAACGAAGCCCGAGGTTCAGCGTTACCCGCGGCCGAACGCGCCAGGTGTCCTGAGCGAATAGGGCGTACCCGCTGTCATACAGATTGCGAGTCCAATCCCCGAAAGTGCCAGTGGAAAAGTTTGCATTGTGAATCGAGCCGGTAAAGAATCCGTCCAGATTATTGAACGCCAGCCGGCCTTTCGCATACTGCGTGACCGCATTCGTGCTGCGGTTATTCACGATTTCGCCACCGAACATGAAGGAGTGATTGCCGTGTAGATAGGAGACGTGGTCGACGATGTTGAGCGCGCCGTCGGGGCCGACGTACTTCGGCCAGTTCAGCCCAAACTCCATGCTGCTTAGCGTGCGGATCGTGATCTGTGGCAGACCACCAAAAGCCGGGCTGCTGGCACTGCCGATATCCGTCTGACCGGTGTAAAGGTGATAGGTGGCACCATTGTAAGTATAGTTCGCCGGATCCTGCGTATAGTCGTTGCTGAGGAACGTCTGATAGTAGTGGGAATAGCCTACGCGGAAATCGTTGACCCAGCTCGAGCCCGGCGTGTAGGCCCAGGCGCCGGTGAAAACCTGGGATCGCGCATACTGGTTTGTGAGCCACTGACTGGCAAGTTGCGTCGTGGGGCTGTCCACGAAAAGTCCGCTGCCGGGACTGATGAAATAAGACGCGCTAATCGTGTTCTTGTTATTGAGGTGGTAATCGACTTTGGCAACACCGGCGTGGATCGTGTTTGTCGTGTTCAGGTCTGTGAGGATGCTGTTGGAAGTGGCAACCGGGAAGAGACCAGGATAATTGCCCAACGGAGCGCAAGCCGGGCTGAGTCCCGCGAGTTGGGCGGCAACAGGCGCACGGGTGGCACCCGCGGCGAGGCAGGCGCCGATGAGGCCGTTTATCGGATCATACGCGCCGGTTCCGAGGGCCGCCGAACCGCCCGAAGTGATTGGCACATTGTGAATGGTGGGATTTCCATTCGTGTACGTCTGTTCTTCGAAATTGGCAAAGTAGAAGAGCTTGTCTTTAAGGATAGGGCCGCCGATGCTGGCGCCGAACTGTTCCAGGCTCAGAGGCGCCTGGTTGCACGCGCTGACCAGAGGTTGCGCGGAGCCATTGACATAGCAAGTGCCATTGATGGCAGGAGGATTGAAGAAGTCGCGGGCGTCAAAGGCACTGTCGCGCCCATAGGCGTAGGCCGTGCCGTGAATATTGTTGCTGCCGGACTTGAGGCCGACGTTGATCACCCCGCCCGGCTTCCAACCGTATTCCGCCTGTGGATTTTGTTCCGTGCGGAATTCATCGATGGCATCGATGGGAAGCATAGTGCCGGCATCGCCGGCGGCCATTACGGCGTTCATGACGCTTTGGGCCATCCAGGGATCGTTGCTATCGATGCCGTCGACCATGTAGTTCTGGTCGTGCGGACGCAGGCCATTGGTGCTCTGGGTCCAGCCGGAGCCGCCCGCGTATTTGGTGGTGCCGGGACGAAGCGTAAGCAGGTTCGTGAAGTTTCGGCCGTTCAGCGGGAGATCGTTAATAACGTTGTTCTGGATGGTTCCACCGACTACAGCGTTGGTGGTCTCAACCAGCGGCAACTCGCCGGTTACCGTGACCTTTTGAGTCTGCTCGCCAGGCTGCAACGTCAGATCGATGCGCAGTTCCTGATTCACCTCCAGAGTGATGCCGGAGCGTTCGGCGGTTTTAAAGCCTTGAAAGGCGGCGCTGACTGTATAGGCGCCGGGCAAAAGGTTAGGAGCGCTATATTCGCCCGCGCTGTCGGTTATAAGAGTACGCGTAATATTTCTTTGGTTATCGACGACAGTTACGGTGGCTCCGACGACTGCGCCACCGGTTTGGTCGGTGACGCCGCCTTGAATACGGCCGGCGCTACCCTGCGCAAAGGACTGGAGACAACCTACGAGCAGAGCGACGGCCAGATAGACGACGGGAAGAAAGTTACTGAACGACCTCGGCATACATCGCCGGGGCGATGCGGTGAGACAGTGCATAGGACACCCTCCCCTATGTTTTGAAATATGCGAAAACTACCCAGTATCGTTGCGACTTCCCCTGGAAAAGGACCTTCCGGGAAACAGTAGATGGCTCCTACCCGCAGGGAACAATCGGGGAGAGACTTGAGACGAGTGGGTGGAGAAGTTAAGGCAGAATTAAGACAATATTAAGCAGATTTTAAGGAATAATTAAGGACTGAATTGCAACTCAACCGAGCGAGAAAAAAGGCCGGGAGTTTTCCCGGCCTTTTTTGATGTGCGCCCGCTCAGGATCGAGGAGCAGCTCGCGTGTTGGTTAGAAGATCAGCTTCAGGCCGAGCTGGATGTCCCGAGCGCCGCCCGAGCCGAGGACAGGGTTGGAGCCAGCCTGGTCCGGCGTAGATTGAACCCAGGCGAGACCGTTGCCGTTACCGGCGGTGGAGGGATTCAAACTGCCGCCATTTCCGCCCGGTCCGCCGAACGGGTTTACGAAATTCACCCAGTTAAAGATGTTAAAGAACTCAGCTCGAAATTGCGCGCTGAGGTTTTCCTTGATCTTGAACGCCTTGGTGATCGAGAAGTCGATATTGTGGAAGCCCTGGTCGCGGAAGGCATTGTAAGCCATGTTTCCATAGCCACCGTACGGAGCGGGAGTCATGACCGAGCTACCTACCGCGTAGCAACCCAACACGCGCAGTGACGCCAGAGCCAAAGGGCCCTGAGAGGCCGCTGCGGAATTGCAGGCGGCATTCGCCGTCGGAGCCAAGCCTAGGTTTGTTGTGCCTGGGAAGAACGGCAGGGTCGCGTGGCTGGGATTCACGACCACGCACCCGGCGGTGATGGCCTTTGTGCAGGGCGTATAGGTTCCGCCGGAAGTGGGATCCAGATTGGCAAAATTGTCGTGAGGTTCGAAATCGGCGGGATTGCCAAAGAAATCCCATTGGCTTCCCTCCGTGCCCGATGCACCGCTCGCGAGTTGCTCGCCGGTTCCGGCGAAGTCTGTGGTGGTATCGGCAATATGCCACGGCGCGCCGGTCTGGACGATGGCTGCTCCGTTCAACGACCAGCCTTCGAGCATCTGCGCATAGCCTTTACCGCCCGGGATGTTGTACGTACCGGAAATGGTGACCTTATGTCGGATGTCGAAAGTGGTCGGGCCGTAAAGCTGGGCATGAATGTTTCCATAGCTGTTGATCGGAAGCGTGTTGCTGCCCGCTGTTCCCTGACCGGAATTGACGCCGAGCGCATGGGAAAAGGAGTAGCCGGTGGTAAGAGTCAGGCCGTGGAAGTTGCGAGCGGTTAAAACCGCCTGCAGTCCGTTATAGTTCGAGTCATCGATATTGCCGTAGTCATCGACAAACCTGAGGTAGGGATATGGGCCTATGTAGGGACGAGCGTTGTTCTCGTTCGTGGTGTTTACCCCGCAGTTCGCCTTCGAAGGCGCGGCAGCGCAGGTTGCCAAGCCGGCGGCGGCATAGCCGGGACCAAATGTGGTTAATCCGACGCCAGCTACGTTCGCCGTCACGGATAAGGGTTCGTTGATGTCCAACGCGCTGATGAGCTTGGTACCGTGGTTACCCACGTAACCGATATCCAGTGAGAGATTGCTGGTGATGGAGCGCTGCAGGTCAATGCTCCAGGTATCCACATATGGAGTACGAAGGTTTGGGTCCACCAGCATGGCATTACACTGCGGCGGTTTGAAACCGGCGGGAAGCGAGGAGCCTCCGGCAGCCGTGCTGCCGGTATTCCCATCGCCGCAAGCGGCGACGAAAGAATAGAGCGGTGTGGTTGGGCTGTTGAGTGCCCAGTTGCTGGGAATGCCGCCAGGAGTTTCTCCGTTGGCCATAGTGCCGTTGCCGTTGAGGACCGCTGTGCCGTTGTAGGACACGTTTACGACAGCAATATTTCCGGGACCTTTTGTGCATGCGCCGGCGGCCCCGCCGGAGCAGAGCAAAGCCCCAGTTGGATTGGCGCGCAAGCCGAACGAGTTTCCGATGCCATTGAAGACGTCTAAGGCGATCATCTCGTACAGAATGCCACCGCCACCACGGAGGACGGTCTTACCGTTGCCGAAAATGTCCCATGCAAACCCAACGCGCGGAGAGAAGTTATTGTGATCGCCGTGGTAGGGCAGAGTCTCGCCCACACCTTGCTGTGCCAACCCTGTTGGGGTGCCCGGCAGGAAGTTGCCCTGCAGGCCGTCCCGCTCGACTGGAACCGTATCGAGTTCATAGCGCAAACCGAGGTTCAACGTCAGCCTCGGCCTGACGCGCCAGTCGTCTTGCAGGAACGCCGCATAGCCCTGGTAGGTGAAGTGCCGCAGCAAATTTCCGACCAAAATGGTTGCGGTACCGGTGCCGACGCTGGAGGGTTCGGAAGCGGCCAAGCTGGTCAACACGCCGCTGGCGGCGCCGTTGGGGAACCCGGCAAAGAAGTCCGGCAGCGAGTCGAAGGTGATCGGACCCTTCGTGCTTGCCGTGACGTTCGAGGTGCTGGTATTGCCGAGAATTTCGCCGCCAAACTTGAAGGCGTGCTTGCCGCGCAGGTAGGAGATGTGATCGAGCAGTTGCAGCACACCATCGGGGCCGACGACCTTCGGCCAACTCGCACCCTCAGCGCCACCGAATTGCGAGATGGCGATGGCGGGCAATCCGAAATAAAGTGGATTGGCTTGGCCCGTATAGAAATTATAGGTCGCGCCGTTCAAGCTGTAGTTTGCGGGGTTCTGAGTGCTATCGTTGCTTAGGAACTGCTGATAGTAATGAGAGTATCCGACGCGGGCCTCGTTGACCCAGGTGGAATTGGGCGTCCAGGTCCAACTCGACGCAAACACCTGGGAGCGGGCGTACTGGTTCGTTTCGAAAGCCTGGTTAGTTTGTGAAGATGGCGAATCGTTCAGCAGGCCGGAGCCAGGGCTAATCTCATACATGAAATTAAGTGAGTTCTTATCGTTGAGATGATAATCGACCTTGCCTACGCCCGAATCGATCCTATTCTGGTTCGGTAACGTGTCGGGAATGACCGAGGGCCCGAGTGGATTGGTCCCTGAGTTGGATGGGAAAATTCCAGGGTAATTCGCGAGCGGGGTGCAGGTATTGCTGAGTCCCGCGAGTTGTGCGCTAAGCGCGGTTAACGATCCGGGTACTCCCGATCCGGGGGCGCCTACGGCCAGGGCGGCTTGGCACGCTGCGATCAAGTTGCTGGCAGCAGCGCTTTTACCGATCGTAGAGTCGAACAGGCCGGGACCCGTGACGGGAACCGAAATCGTTCCCGTGGCGCCCACGGTGTACCGTTGATCCTCAAAGCTCAAAAAATAGAAAAGCTTGTCCTTCTTGATGGGGCCGCCAAAAGTGGCGCCGAACTGCTCGAGAGCCACGGGCGCGGGCGTGGAGCCGGAAGAATTGACGAAGAAGTCGTTGGCGTCCCAAGAGCCATCGCGGCCGTAGGCGAAAGCGCTTCCATGATAGTTGTTCGTGCCTGATTTCAAGCCGACATTGACGATGGCGCCGGGCTTCCAGCCGTATTCAGCGCGTGGATTTTCCTCGGTCTTGAATTCATCGATGGCGTCGATGGAGAGAAGCGTGCCGGCATCGCCCGAGGCCATGACCGCTGTGATGATCGGTTGCGCCATCCAGGGATCGTTTCCGTTGACGCCTTCGAATAGATACACGTTGTCGGAAGCCCGCATGCCGTTGCTGCTCTGCGTCCATCCCGATCCGCCGGGATAGATGGTGACGCCGGGGCGTAGTTGAATGAGATTGGCGAAATTGCGGCCGTTCATGGGGAGGTCCGCGATGATGGCGCTTTGCAGGGTTCCGCCGAGTTCGGCGTTGGTTGTCTCCACCATGGGCAAGGCTTCGGTGACGGTGATCTTTTGGGTCTGCTCGCCGGGCTGCAGCGTCAGGTCCACGCGCAGGTCCTGATTGACCTCGAGGATAACGCCGGAACGCTCCGCTGTTTTGAACCCTTGGAATGCCGCAGTCACAGTGTAGGTGCTAGGAATGAGGTTGGGAGCATTGTATTCGCCGGCTTGATCAGTGGTGAGAGTGCGGGTTGTTCCTCTGGCTGTATCGAGGATCGTGACCGTCGCGCCGACGACGGCGCCGCCGCTTTGGTCGGTAACGGCGCCGAGAATGCGGCCGGCGTTACCTTGCGAAAATGCCGGCAAGGAGCCAGCGAACACCAGTGCAAAGGCCAGAAACAGCGACCCTATGCCCTTGGCCAGACGACAAGACGAACGTCCCCGAAGAGATATCCCAGCGCACATAGACACACCTCCACGCGGTTTTGTCTGTTAAATGCCTGAAAATCCCTAGTTGGCCCGTATCTGGTCGCAGTGAGTACTCCCTATAACCTTAAGGGAACCTTAAGACCACCTTAAGGTTCAAAATACCCGCCGCTCGCCGAGAATTCGGGATGTGCGGTCACAGGAAACCGCCGAGGCATCGCTCGACCCCGTGGGAAGGGATTAGCTTCCGCCGGAAAATGCGGGATAATAGATATCAACGTTGGGTTTGGAGGCGAGACTATGACTTGCACGCAGTGCCACAAAGAAATCGACGAGCACTCCAATTTTTGTTCCTCCTGCGGAGCGCGATTGCGTCCGGCGTTTCCCCATCGGCGGCTGATGCGGTCATCGACGGATGTGAAGATCGCCGGCGTGTGCGGCGGGCTGGCGGAATATCTGAATGTGGATCCCACGATTGTGCGGCTCTGCTGGGCGGTTCTGGCGGTAGTGCCGGGCGGGGTCGTGGGAGGAATCGTGGCCTACTTGGTGGCGTGGGTGATCGTGCCGAAGGCGCCGCTGCCGGTCTCCGCGCCGATCGAAGCGAAGCCGACGCCGGCCGGCTGAAGCTTAAACGCGAAGGTGAACTCTTCCTTCGCCGGTTTGGGAAGCGGAATCGCCGCGGCTCCCGTTTGCTCAGGTGCGAGTGCGAAGCGCGGCCAGAGCGCGACGCTCTTCACCGTGGGGATCGTTAACGACTTTGCAGTCGTCGTTGAGGATCATGGTGGCGCGCTCGGAAGTATTAAAGGCGGGCCAATTCGGTAACTGTTTGTGATTGGGATTGCCGGTGCGGGCGAAAGCTATCCAGGCGCCGCTGATCTTATCGGCCAAGGCTTGGCGATCCTTCCCCGTGCCGGTCATGGCTTCATCCAACGCCACATTATCGAAGACGAAGGGAATCTCCAGGGTGTGGAACGTGCGCAGCTTGCCATCGCGCACGGGCGATCTCCAGTTGAAGTAATACATAAAGACGGGCGCTGCGTGGACGTCTGCCTTGAATTCGGCCTGCGCGATGGTATCTCCGCGGAAGTTATCGGAAGCCAGGATCAGATATAAATCGATGTCGCTGATGCCGGGCCGGCCCTTGCGATAGACGCCGATCAGCGAGTCCACATCCGCGTCTGAGGCGCCGACGACCTGCTTCACACGCGCGTGCAGATCGGCATCGTCAATGGGATCGAGCTGCTGATTGGGAAAGAAGGTGACTTCGGTCTCGACGCTGCCCGTGAGGAGGGGGACCTTGGCGGAAAGCTGCGGAGCAGAAGAGTAGGGATTCGCGGGCAGAGAGGCGCCATCGACGACCGGCGCGAGGTGCAAGGAGTTTCCGGCGGCGCGCATGGCGCCGATTAACTGGTCGGCAGGAAGCTTTTGGAGTTGATCGAGGTCGGCGGGTTTCAGGCCTAGCTTGGTGATAAAAACTTCGGCCGATTGCGTGGCGGCTTCGCGAGGAACGCCGGTGACGGCGGCGCCGCTTTCGGCGATGGCGCGGTGAAAGAGTCCCTTGGCCGCAGGCATGGCGAGCAGAGTGCCGACTTTTCCGCCGCCGCCGGACTGGCCGAAAATGGTGACGTTGCCCGGGTCGCCACCGAAGGAGGCGATATTGTCGCGCACCCATTCGAGAGCCAAGACGATATCGCGCATGCCAACGTTGCCGCTGTCGGCATATTTTTCCCCGCCGAGCCCGGCAAGGTAGGTAAAGCCAAAAACATTCAGGCGGTGGTTGAGCGTGACGACGACAACGTCATGCTTGTGCGCGAGATTGGTGCCGTCATACATGATGAAGCTGCCCGAGGCGCCGCTATATCCTCCGCCGTGCAGCCAGACCATCACGGGGCGTTTGCCGGAGCTTTCGAGGCTGTTGGTCCAGACGTTCAAAACCAGGCAGTCTTCGCCCGCGGGTTCGTGGCGGTCCATGGCCGCTACTTCAGGAATCAGCCCCGAAGGGCCCTGAGGCGAGCGATGGCCGTACTCGAAAGCTTCAAACACGCTCGTCCAGGGCTGCGGGGGAAGCGCAGGGAGGAATCGGCGTGAGCCTTCGGTGGAAGCGCCATACGGGATTCCTTTGAAGGCGTGAACTTTGCCGGCAGTGATGCCGCGGACTTTACCTGCGGTGGTGGCAACGACGGGGCTGACGGCGCCGCGAGCCGAGTAAAGCGAACGATCGTCAAGCAGGAGGCCCGCTACAGCGAGGCTGCCGCAGCCGAGGAATGTACGCCGGTGAATCATCTGTCCGCCTCCTCTGAGAAAGACATGGTTATGCGGCGGAGTATAGCACTTCGGTTTGGGGACGGGGCGGCAAGCCAAGGTGCATCGACCGCGGGCGTACAGCAAGCTGCCCGTTCGCGATCTGGCGGCTGTCGTTGAAGTTGAAGCCATCACAAGAAGAAGCAAGCGAACGGTCGTTCCGCTCCTACTCCCTTTACCGTATTTTCTCCGAAACGCCGCACTGGTAGCTTGGCCTTGGCGATACATTGGTTCCCAGGAACATCGATGGGCATAGGGAAGAAGCGGTATCGGGGCGAGCCGGGCCGGTTTTTGGCGGGTCGGAGCCTGTCGGAAGCTTCCAGGTCGGAGGGATGAAAATTACCACGCAGGTACAAGAGCGGCTCATCTGTCCGCACTGCCGGTCGCAGCTGCATTCTCGCGGGGAATCGTTTTTATGCCAAGGCTGCGGAAACCATTACCCGGTGATCGCGGGCATTCCGATCCTCATCGATGAGTCGTCGAGCGCGTTTCGCATCCACAGTTACGAACGCCCTCGGCCGCTGAGCCGCGCCGAGCGGGCCAAGCGGACGGCGCGAGATCTGCTTCCGCGAATCAGCTTGAACGTAGCCGCGCGGTGCAACTATCGGAAGTTTCGCGAACTGCTCTTCACGCAGAGCGCGCGGCCGCGCGTTCTGATCGTGGGCGGAGCGACCGCGGGCGCGGGAACCGGTGAACTGCTGGCCGACCAACGCATCGAGTTCGTGGAGTCGGACGTGGCAATCGACGAACGGACCACGCTGGTCTGCGACGCGCAAAACCTGCCGTTTGCCGAGGAGACATTCGACGGCGTGGTCATCCAGGCGGTGCTGTTCTATCTGCCGGAGTATGGCCGCTGCATCGCGGAAATGTTTCGGGTGCTCAAACCGGGCGCGGTTATCTATTCGGAATCGCCTTTCATGGAACAGGTAGTCGGCGGCGCCTACGACTTTTATCGCTTCACGCTGCGCGGGCACGAATACCAATTCCGGCAATTCGAGAAGGTATCGAGCGGCGTGAGCGGCGGGCCGGCCATGGCGACGGCGTGGTCGATCCAGTACCTGATGCTCAGCTTCGTCCAAAGCGCCGCTTTGCGCGCGGCCATGCGCGTCTTTTGCAAGTGCACGCTATTCTGGATGAAATATCTCGACCTGCTGCTGGCCAATAAACCCGGCGCCGTGGATGCGGCAGCAGGAACGTATTTCATGGGGCGGCGCCCGGCCGAGGCGCGAGCCGCCGAGCAACTTGTGCCCGAGCAAGCACAACCTGCGAAGGGGCGCGTCGCAGAGTATCAGGGCCTGATCCAGTCCGACGTGCGCGCCTACCGCTAGTTGCCTGACCGCATCATCGCAAACTGTCGAAAAGCGACGAATTATCGCGAGCGCTCGCCGATATGCGACCGAGGGACGTGATAACATCAAATCGGTATGGGCTCACCGATTCACGTCCCGCTCTGGTCTCTTCTTTCCGGCGCGGCCGCATCCCCAAAAGAAAATCCGCTGGCTACAAGTCCACTGGCTGCAGCGGGCCGCACTTTTTACATCGAGACCTTCGGCTGCCAGATGAACGATCACGATTCGGAGAAGGTGGCCGGCGTTCTCCTGCGGCGCGGATACCGGCAGGTGGCGTCGCCTGACGAGGCCATCCTGGTTTTTTACAATACCTGCAGCATTCGGGAGAAAGCCGCGCAGAAGGTCTTCTCGCGCCTGGGCGAGTTCAATCCCAAGAACAATTGGGGCGTCGACTCCGGCAAGGTGATCGGCGTGCTCGGCTGCCTGGCACAGCAGGAGGGCGAAGAGATTTTCGAGCGGGCCCCGTGGGTGAGCCTGGTGTGTGGCTCGGCCAGCTACCGCAAACTTCCGCTCCTGCTGGCGAGGCTGGAGTCGGGCGAGCGGCGCGTGAGCGGCCTGGAAACGGATACGGACGAGACTTTCGAGACGGAATTGACGCGGCGCGATCACCCCTTCCGCGCCTATCTGACGATCATCGAGGGTTGCGACAAGGGCTGCTCGTATTGCGTGGTGCCGTACACGCGGGGGCCGGAACGCAGCCGCGCCAGCGATTCGATCCTGCGGGAAGTTCGCGAGCTTGCCGACGTCGGCTACACGGAGATCCAACTGCTTGGCCAGACCGTCAACTCCTATCGCGATCCATCGAATCGGCATCTAACCTTTTCGGAGCTCCTTTTGGCCGTGGCGGGAATTTCGGGGATTCGGCGCGTGCGGTTTATGACCTCGCATCCGCGCGATTTGGGCGGCGATATCGTGGACGCGATCGACGCTTCCGCTGCGCTTTGCGATCACGTGCACCTGCCTGTGCAATCGGGTTCGACGCGCGTGCTTCGCGCCATGAAGCGCACCTACACCCGGGAGGAGTATCTCGAAAAGATCGGCCTCATCCGCCGGGCGCGCCGTCCGATCAGCATCACCACGGATTTCATCGTGGGCTTCCCCGGCGAGACCGATGAGGATTTCGAGCAGACGCTGAGCCTTTTGGACGTGGCGCAGTATGACGGCACGTTCTCATTTCAGTATTCGCCGCGGCCGCACACGGAGGCGGCGCTGATGTCCGACCCCGTGCCGGAGAGCGAAAAGGCGCGGCGGCTGCAGGTGCTGCAGGAGCGCCAGCGCGGCATTCAGGTGCAGCGCAATCAGGGCTTGGTTGGGCAGACGTTTGAGGTGCTGGTGGAAGGCGCATCGCGGAGAGAGTCGCAGTGGTCGGGTCGCACATCGAGCAACCGAGTACTAAATTTTACTTCGTCGCGCACAGACCTTTTGGGAGAATACGTACAAGTTCGCGTAACGGGTGCTGGTCCCAATAGCCTGACGGGCGAGCAGTGCGTCGAATAGGAGCCAAGGGAGGCAGCCGATGGAAGTTGAGATGAAGATCCGCGGCTTGATGATGGACCCCGTCACGAACATGCCCATTGTCGTGCTCAAAGATGCCAACGGCAGCGCCGTGCTCCCGATTTGGGTGGGCGTTTACGAAGCCAACGCCATCGCATTGGAAATCGAAAAAGTTCAGACGCCGCGCCCGATGACCCACGATTTGCTGAAGAACGTGCTGTTCGGGCTGAACGTGCAGGTGCAAAAAGTGGTGGTAAACGAACTGCGCGACGACACCTTCTACGCGCTCATCTGGGTGGAGCGCAACGGCGAGCGGATGTCCATCGACTCGCGTCCCAGCGACGCTCTGGCGCTGGCCCTGCGAGTGGACTGCCCCATCTTCGTCGAAGAGACGGTGCTCAAGAGCTCCAAGATTTCGAGCGCCGTGAACGAGAAGTCCACCAGCGAAGAGCTGCGCAAATGGCTCGAAGGCCTTTCCGACGACGACCTTGGCCGCTACAAGATGTAACCTCGGTAGTTCGGCAGTTTGAGTACGTTCCCGCGGGAGATAACCGGCATAACCTATCGGGGCTGACAGGTTGTTTATCCTTTGCGCATTTTTTGCTTGCGTTGAGGAGCGCAGCCAGTTAGATTTCTGGCACCCAAAGGGTTTTGGGCCGAAGTCGCAGTGCGATGTGAGGAGGGCGCGAAGGTAAATTGCAAAGTTCGCATCCTATCGGCCCGGGGAGGCGCGGGCCCTGCCGCTTGAGAGCGCAGGGCATGCTATGACAGCCATCCTGACTGTAGCCAACCAGAAGGGCGGCGTAGGGAAGACCACCACCGCCATCAATCTCGCCGCCGCTATCGCCCAACGTAACAAGAAGACCCTGCTGATCGATCTCGACCCGCAAGCCAACGCCACGATCGCTTTCTTCGATTCAGCCGACGTGCAGATTTCCATGTTCGACGTTCTGGGCGATCATCGCGCGGAACTGGCCTCGGCCATCAAGTCCACCAAAGATCCCATGCTGTTCGTGGCGCCGGCCAAACTGGCGCTGGCCAAGCTCGAACAGCAGCTTGCCGGCCAGTTCGACGCTCCTTTCAAGTTGAAGGACGTTCTCGCGCCGGTGATCAAGGATTACGACTACGTGGTGATCGATACGCCTCCGGCGCTGGGCATTCTGACCGTGAACGCGATGGTTTCGTCCACGCATCTGGTGGTGCCGATCCAGGCGGCGTATTTCGCCATTGAGGGCACCGACGACCTGCTGGAGACCTACGAGCGCATTCGGGCGCGTCCCAATCCGGCGCTAAAGGTGCTGGGCGTGGTGATCACGCTTTTCGACAAGCGCACCAACATCTCGCGCGATACGCACGAGCAGATTCGTTCGGTTTTCGGGCCGGTCTTGTTCAAAACGCGCATCGGCAAGAACGTGCGGCTGGAGGAAAGTCCCGCCTACAAAGAGACCATCCTTACATTCGCGCCCAAATCGCCGGGCGCACAGGATTACCGAAAGCTTGCCTTGGAGGTCATTCAACGTGTCGAAGAGGATCGGATTGCCAGTCACAATGAAGATGCGGCATGACGCCCACTACGTCGAGCAACTGACCAGTTTCAGCGGCGCGGCGGTGGGCCGGATGGTCCCCATCGACAAGATTCGCCCCAATCCCGAACAGCCCCGCAAATACATCGGCGACGTCAGCGAACTCTCCGAATCGATCAAGGAAAAAGGCGTGCTCGAGCCGCTGCTGGTTCGCTACATGCCGCGCGAAGACACCTATCACATCATTTCCGGGGAGCGCCGTTATCACGCCGCGCGCGCCGCGGGGCTCATGGAACTGCCCTGCATCGAAAAGATCGCGGACGACGCGGAAACCTTGGAACTGGCCCTGATCGAGAATTTGCAGCGCAAAGACCTTACGCCCTTTGAAGAAGCCGACGGTCTCTACCGCTTAGCGGAGCAGTTCGCCTACACGCACGAAGATATCGCGCGCAAGATCGCCAAGGCGCGCTCATCGGTGACGGAGACGCTTTCGCTGCGCGGCATTCCCGAGGCCATCCGGCGGCAGTGCGTGGAACACGGCATCGTCTCTAAGTCCCTGCTCCTGCAGATCGCCCGCCAGCCCAACGAAAAGAAGATGGCCGAAGCGCTGGTGCGCATTATTCAGGGCGGGCTCACTCGCGATGAAGCGCGGCGCGAGCGCCGGGACGAGAAGTCCGCCGGGCCAAGGCCGCAGCCGTTCATATTTAATTTTCAGCCGGACAACGAAGCCTTCCGCGTGCGCATTCAATTCCGCAAGAGCAGCGTCTCGCGCCAGGAACTGATCTATACGCTGCGCGCGATTCTCGATACTTTGGAGCGCGACAAAGCCGACGCCGCCAGCGATCCCGCCGTCGCGTAGGGTGCGCTTGCGGCCCTGGTGGCAGGTGAAATCCCAAAGGCCACCCAGCGGGCGGTGTTGAAATCTGCTGTTCTTGATCTCCCCCTCTCTCTACATATATTTTCTGTCGCTTCTTTGGCTTGCCTCTGGCGTCAACTCGCGTTCACGAGGACGGCCATCCTTGGTCTAGCGCCCTAAACACCGCTTAAGGTGTTTGCGTCATGCGCGTAACCTCTTTGAGGTATCGACCGAGAATGGCGCATGCGCTTAGTTGGAAGAGGCACGAGAAGGTGTGTCTCAAAGGAGAAAGGGAATGAAACGACTTTCGCTAATCGTGGCGTTAAGCGGACTATTTGCATTGTGTGCGTATCAGGTTCAAGCCAGGCCGCCACAGGATAATGGTCAGGACAACAGGGGTCAACGGACCACTGGGCAGAAGGCCAAAGACGACGCCAAAGGAGCCGGGCACGACACCAAGAACGCCGCCAAGAAGACGGGCGGCGCGGTAAAGAATGGAAGCAAGAAGGCGGCGAACGTAGGCGCCAAGGGCGTAAAGAAGGGCGCTGATAAGACCGCGGAGGGTGCCGGAAAGGTAGAGGATAAGACGGCGAAATAAGGAAGCTGATCCGTCAGAGGCCCAGGGCGTCCATTTTGGGCTTTTCGTACGTATCGTCTTCGTCCGGGTAGCGCAGGCGGTCGTTATAGCGGCCGGTCTCCTTGGCTAGGGCCCAGACGAGGCTTTCGCCGGCGGGAAGAGTCTGCGGCTGCTTCTTGAAAACCGGGTCGTCGAAAGCCCGCTTGGCATCGATCCATTGCCATCCCTTGTCCGCAAACGCGGCCAGCACATCCTCGAGGTAGAGGGCGTTGATCGTTCTGTAGTGCAGCAATATGGTATGCGGGATTTCGTGGCCCAGGACGTCCAGCGCAAGCTGGCGATAGAAGGCTGCGCGTTCGAGCAGATGAGGCACCAGATAATCGCCATAAGGCTGCGAGTCCGCGGCAGGCTGCTTCTCCAGGCGCGCCGTCATGCGGTCGTCGACATACCAATCGGAATCGTCGATAGTGACGTGGCCGACGGCGTAGCCTTTTTGCCTGAGCAAGGCGCGGAAGCGGTCGCGCTTATCGGCGGTGTCGCCCTCCTTAAGAAATGGGTACCGAAACAGGCGAGTGAAGCGGTGGTAGGGTTTGACGAGCGGCTCGTTGCGGTCGAAGTCCGCAACGAAGTCGTCGTATGTCGTTTTCTCCGAATTGAAGTTGGGGTGCGAATAGGTGTGATTGCAGATCAGGTGACCGGCCTCGTCCCACTGGCCCAGAAGCTCCTTGCCTTGGGCGGATTCTACCCTCATGCCGCAAGCGAACAGCGCGATCTTCAGATTCCATTTCTCGAGGGTGTCGAGGAATGCGCGATTGGCCGCTTTCCAGGATAGGCTGGCGCTGACGGTGGTGGCGGGGTCGTCGATGGTGACGGCGACGCGCGGCCTTTCCGGCGGCGCAGCGCGGAGGGAAAGAGCCGAGGCGGCGGCTACGGTTCCGCAATGGCGGAGGAATTCACGTCGGCGCACGGGGAAAATATACCACGCGCGCGTGGCCACTCTTTCAGGCTTAGTTTGGGCACCGACCCGGCGCCGCGCGCGTGGCGGAGTTAGCGCACCGTGGCGACTGGCGCGGCGACGGGCGTGAGCCAGTTGTGGCGATCGGGCTTGGCGCCGGTGAGAATGGCGAAAAACTCCTCTTGCAGGCGCTTGGTGATGGGCCCGCGGCGGCCGGCGCCGACGGTGATGCGGTCCACGGAACGCAGCGGCGTGATTTCCGCGGCGGTCCCGGTGAAAAAGAGTTCGTCGGCGATGTAGAGCATTTCGCGCGGGATCAACTCTTCGCGAATGGGGATGCCGAGGTCTTCGCAAAGAGTCATGATCGTGCTGCGCGTAATGCCCGGCAGAACGCTCGAGGCGATGGGCGGCGTGTAGATCGCGCCCTCGCGGACGACAAAGATGTTTTCGCCGGAGCCTTCGCTGACGTAACCGTTGGCATCGAGAGCGATGCCCTCGGCGTAGCCGTTGGCGATCGCTTCCATGCGGATGAGCTGCGAATTCATGTAATTCGCGCCGGCCTTGGCCATGGATGGCAGGGTATTGGGCGCGAGCCGAGCCCAGGAGCTGACGCAGACGTCCACGCCCTGTTCCAGGGCTTCGGCGCCGAGATAGGCGCCCCACTCCCAGCAGGCCATGTAAGTTTCGATCGGGCAAGGCAGCGGGTTGACGTTGACGTCGCCGTAGCCGCGAAGCATCAGCGGGCGGATATAGCAGGAGCCGAGGTGATTTTCGCGCACGATATCCGTGGCGGCGGTGGAGAGCTGCTCCACCGTGTAGGGGCTCTTCATGCGATAGATATAGGCGGAGTGCACCAGGCGCTGCATATGTTCGCGCAGGCGGAAAGCTGCGGGGCCGTTCTTGGTTTCGTAGCAGCGGATGCCCTCAAAGACCGATGAGCCGTAGCTCACGACGTGGGACAGCACGTGAATTTGCGCCTGGTCCCAGGGGATTAACTTGCCGTTGTGCCAGATCCATTCGGTCTTTTTCAGTGCCATCTGAGGTGCTCCTCGGAAAAATTATAGCACGAGCGTTATAGGCTACTCGGGCGCGCTGCGTCCGTGCTGGGCACAATTTGGATGCCGGACTCTGGGCGAAGGTTGAGTGCAGCGCGACGGGTTGAGTTTGGCGTCTCAAGGGCGCCTCCCGACCCCCTCCCCCCACCTTTTTTGTAAACGTTGTCATTCTAAAACAGTTATTCCTGCGCCTTGGCAAACGTTGTCATTCCAAAGAGGTTAGCGCACGCCGCTTCTTCGGAGCGATATTCGCGGTACGCACAGATTCTACGAGGGTTGCGCCACCTTCGATGTTTCGCGCCGTCTCTGCGGCTCGCTGCTTTCCGTAAACGTCATCATTCCAAAAAGGTTATCGTTTTGCTTCTCAGTGGCTTTCATTATTGGTGCACGTCCTGCCCGCAATTCGGGGGTGGCGACGACGGTTTCAGGCCGCCACGCCGTCGGCGCGGTTAGGAACGTGACTCCGAATTCCATACGTTAAGCCGATGCAATGGGGCGCCGCGCGAACTTCTCTGGTGCAGGCTTATATCTATTTTACCGCGCCGGTCAATGATCGAAGCCCTGGTTATCGCCTCTACGACGCTAGAAATCCCCGACGGCTCGCAGTGCGAAAACTTGCCGCACGCCGTGGCGGAATCGAAGTCAAAAGATTGTGCCCATGTGGACAAAAACCTCGATTGCGGAATTACGCAAACTCACGAGTTGGAAGTGTCGAGCTGTAAGGAAACGGGTGGAGCAGAATCAAATGTTTTTGGCGCTCGGGCTATTCCGCCGCTGATGTGGCAGAATCATTTTGCTTTTGTAGCGCCTTGGCCGATAAGTGGATTTGGTGTTCGAGACCTAAGGCAACTGAAATCAAGCCGTGGACTTCATCCATACTGTGTAGCTTCCATAGCTTGTCCAGGGACGTGGCTATTACTGCGTCCCCCATTTTCCCGCACGAACGGCATGTAATATCTGGAGGTGCTTTTTGAGCCGTAGTGATTGCCTCCTGGATGCGTTCAAGAGCGTGTTTAGATTTTCCTGTTGGTGGAAGCTTTGAGATCGCTTCCATCTTGGTTTTGTATGGCTCGTTCTCGAAAAGCCGATGAATCGTGCAACGACTTCGGCATTCTTTCTCGGCCTTAAAATCGTCAAACACACGCAGAAGTAATTCGTCGCGATCGACATGGTCCGAAAGCCTAAGGGGATGAGGAACGCGAGCACAGTGGGCTGGATCTTGGCCCATATTGGTGTAAGTATCTCGAAACTGGATTGCCAGTATAAAAATTGTATCCTGCAATGCTTGCCTGCAGAATTCCTTATCTTTGGGGAGGGAGAAAGATAGCCCTCCAGTCTCCATGCTCGCTATTGCATTGACGGCAGCTTTTGCCTCCCGTCCGAATCCTTCGGCGTACAATTTTAACGCGTCGCCGAATGTCTGATGTATAGCGTCCTCACTTTCGAAATACAGTTGAATCCAATGCATTAGACAGGTCCTGTAGAATTCCATTTGCACATAGTTGTTTACGTACCACTCCTTGGGAATAGCCTTCGAGAGGTACTCCTGATGAACCGTAGTTCCGACTCCAAGTTTGTAAACGGCGGATGTGTCCAGGAAGGATTTTGCGGTGCTGCTACGCGTGCTAAGGCTCGATCTGATTGTTTTCCTCTTCTTCATCGTCATCTTGAACTGCACTTTGAATCAGAATCCTGGTGCCAGTCACCGCGACCAATTCGCGGTACAATCTCTCGAGAACGTGTGATGTAATCTCGTCTTGAGCTGCTAGCCATTTTAGTTTTTCGTTTATAGCGTCGAGTTTTGCCGGGGATATTTGACTCCAGTGCGGTCTCAAGAACATTTCTAGTAATGATATGGCCGAGGCAAGATTCCTTGTATCAGGGCTGAGAACGCTTCGCTTGTAAGTCTGTGCCAGAACGAGTTTCAACGCCGCTTTGGACGCGGCAGCATCTGCCTCTCCTAAGGATTGCCGAAAGCTTGCGACTGCGCATTGCAACCGCCCAATCGTCGATTTGCGAAAATGAGGTTCGAACGTCAACGCAATCCGTTTGGGGCGTGGCAGTTCTTTTAAGGACGACTGGCCTTGCGGTTCCGCACCTCGCACAAGCCAGGCTCCGACCGAAAATGAGTCTGCGATTTCTGTTTTTGGCACTTGAGCGCCCGTTACCGACGGAACTATGACGTTGATAACGGGTTCTGATCGTTCCGATTCGAACTCTTCCGACGTAAGCTTCCAAACCTGATATACACGGGAACTGCTTGTAGCAGTGTTGACAGACCGGGGCCGAGGTGGAATCGCGCTAGAGCTTGCGTAATCCTCTGGCTTAATGACTTGTTGGGTTGCAGTAGCAACCATTTACTCGGCCTTTAGGCCGAAGACGTATCGCAGAATGTTTTGCGATAACTTCGACTGGATTTTTTGAGCGCCGTCATAGATTGATGACAAGTCATCGTGCCTGACATCCTTTTTCGAGATGTCGATGTCCATCAACAAGCTCACTTCGGGAAAATCGGCAAACAACTCCTCAGTCGGAAGGTTCCGGATCTTGACTGGCATATTATTCCGATCTGCCTGAAAATGCAGTTCAACTTCGTCTCTTCTTAACGGTCCCACTCGTAGATGGACTCGCAAACCATTATCGGAGAATACGACGGTGTACGCAAGATCGCTTGGCGAAGGGCAAATCCCTTGCGCTATTTGCTCGTTTTGTGCCAGCAATTTGTCCGAAAGGAGCGAAACCAATCGCTCGAAAGTCATTTCCACCGAGGCCAAGAACCAGCACCTCAGACCGACGCGCTGATAAAGTTTCCTTTCAAGCCTCGGCGCCACGCCTTCGATGATGGGGCGGATTCTAGTCTCGTCTGTACCTTGGGAATGCTCGCGCTTCATCTCTCGGACATACACGAACGAGTTATATGTCAAATTGAAACTACACCGCGCCTCATAATCTTGAAGCGCCACAGAGAGACCATTTGTTTGCCAGTCAGGGTATTGGTTCTGGAGAGCCGAGGCTATCGGGAACATCCTTGCGTAAAAATCTAGTGAAGGTTTGTAGTCCGCGCGAAACACTGTCTTGTAGTTTGACAGGGTCAAGAGGAAGATTCCCAGCCTCGCTGATGCAGTGCACAAAAATCAGTAAATCTTAATGGTTGAGATGGATGACCGTCAAGACGGCGCGCAGGATGAGTTTTCCATCCGATACACATACGCCTATTGGGGCAAAAACCATTGGATTGGTGCAAAAGTGCTGATAATCAGAACCTATCGAGGCGTTCTCAGCGGATGGGGCGGATTCATGTGTTCTGTCCCGTATGCGGGGCGGGACGGGCTACGCCTTCTGCCAGCGAAGAGCATGAGCACTGTCGACGAGGCGAATCTGGGTTAGCGGGGCGTGAGGGGAGCGGGGCGATCCGCGGGGGCGGTGCGCTCGATGGTAAGGAAGTCGGTGCGGGCGGCTGAGCGCAGATTGCCGTGCGTGGTTTCCCACAGGCCGAGGAGCAAGAAGGGAACTATGGTCGCCGTGGCGAGGGCTTTGGCGCGAGGACCAACCTTTTCTTCCGGCTCCCATCGGAAGAGTTGCTGGCTGAGGAAGAAGGCCATGGCCGCGCTGACGGAGAGGGCGATTATTTCAGGTCCGATTTGGGAAATGCCCACGCGGGCCACCATGACGCGCTCGAAGCCGGTGACGAGATAGGTCGCCGGAAGAAAGAGGGCGAAGCGCTGCAGCCAGACCGGCAGCATAGGTAAGGGGAGCGTGGCTCCGGAGAGGAAGAGAAAGGCCGACCAGAGGATCTGGTTGATGACCTGGGTCTCCTGAGTGCTGTTGGTGACGCTGGCGATGATCAGGCCGAGCGCGGCGAAGGTGACGATTCCCAGGGTGACCAGAAGGAAAATGCCCCCCAGGTTCCCCCATCCCTGCATGTGAAAGATTCCCCGCGCCAGTTCGAATTCAATGGCCACCGTCGGCAGGGTCAGGATGTAGTTCGAAAGGATGCTCGAGAGCAGCAACGCTCCCGGGCCGACCGGCGCGACGCGGAAGCGCCGCAGGATGCCCTGTTCCCGGAAGGTCACCAGCTGCACGCTCAGCCCCCAGAAGCTGCCCATCACGGTTATGGCCAGGACCGACGCAAGCATGTAGGGCACGGCGGCCACGTTGCTGCGCGCGAAGAGTCCGAGAAACAGGAACAGGAAGATCAGCGGAAAGATCAGGCTGAAGAAAATAAAGGCGCGATTGCGCAGCGCCAGGCGCATGCGGATCTTGGTCAGTGTCCAGGCGTTTCTCAATCGCGGAGGCTCCTTCCGGTAAGCTCGAGGAAGACGTCCTCGAGCGAGGGCGCGGCGATATCCAGGCTGGAGAGCTCGTTGCCTTGCGCTTCGAGGTATTTCACCAGCGAAACGATGGTTGCAGGGACGCGCGTGGAGTGCACGATGTAGGCGCCGTCGGAGGCGTGGCAGTCGGCGACGCCGTCGAGTTGCTTGAGCGCGGCGTCGGATTCCGGCCGCGCCAAGCGTAGCTCGATGCGGGTGGTGCCGGCGGAGCGCTGCTTGAGTTCGCGGGGAGTGCCCTGGGTGACCACGCGGCCCTGGTCGACGATGGCGACGCGGTCGCACAGTTTTTCCGCTTCCTCGATGTAGTGCGTGGTCAGCAGGATGGTTTTCCGCTCTTTCTTCAGCTCTTCGATGATCGTATAGATTTCGCGGCGCACCTGCGGGTCGAGCCCGGCCGTGGGCTCGTCGAGAAAGAGCACGCGAGGCTCGTTCACCAGAGACATGGCCAGGGCCAGGCGCTGCTTTTGGCCGCCGGAGAGCTGCGAGTAGAAGGTATTGCGCTTCTCCTCCAGCCCGAATCGCTTGAGCAAAGCGGCGGGATCGCGGCGGCGCTTATAGAAGCTGGCGAACATGGAGACGGCTTCGCCGACGCGGAGCTTATCCGGAAGCGCGGTGGCCTGCAGGACGGCGCCGATCTCCTGCTTGAAGTCGGAACCGGAGCTTTGCGGGTCCAGGCCGCACACGCTGACAATGCCGCCATCCGCAGGGCGGAGGCCTTCGAGAATTTCCACGGTGCTGGTTTTGCCGGCGCCGTTCGGCCCGAGCAGGCCAAAGACTTCGCCTTCCTCGACTTCGAAGCTGACGCCACGCAGGGCCTGCACGGGGCCGTAGTGTTTGGTCAGGTTAACAACCTGGATGATCGGAGCGCTCACGGTGCGAACGGTAATCTATAGCACATTTTAGGGATGGACGCGGCCAGGGAGCGAAATTGAGTGGCGGGTTCGAGGGGTAAATCGGGAGTTATGCCGTATGGAGACTGGCTGAGGCCGGCGCTATGGCAAACAGCTGCACCTTTTGGGGCTTTTTCCCCTTTCAGGAAAAAGCTCGAGTAGAGGATCTTGCCAGGGAATTTGGACCGCTGCCCAGGGAAAAGGGGCTGAGAAACGTCTGCTGAGGGGCTGGTTTGTTTGCCTGCACGCGCGCACGGGCCGCGCCGATACACCCGGTCGCAGTGACCGAGGACGCTAGGCACAAAGCAAGGAGGATAAAAGACCGATAAGGGAAAGCTGGTTTCATATGTCCACCCAACTGATTCGATGCTTTTCAAAGAAAAAGGGGGAGGAAAGCGCGGCGCTCATTTCTTCCGGCGAAGGCCTCGCGCGGCGACGCCGGTCGGATTTGGCTCGGATGGCCTTCCGCTATCGCGGGAGGCGCGACCTTATTTCGAGGGTTTCTTCGATGCCCGTTTCGACGCCAATTGCGCAGATCGTTTCGGAGATCCCTTCGGCGGCGTCCACAGGTGCGCGGCGAGAGGAACGCGGCCGTTAGTCAGGCGAATGCCTTCGCTTTCAAGAAGGCGCCGTTGAAGGCTGGCGAACGGTTCGCGCACGGCAATGCGGCCTCCGGCGGCGAGGACGCGATGCCAGGGAATGGCTTGCCCGCGCGGGCAGGCGGCCATCGCGCGGCCCGCGGCGCGAGCCCTGCCGGGCAAGCGCGTGGCTCGCGCCAATTGTCCGTAGGTCATGACGCGGCCCTTGGGAATGCGCTTGACCAGGATGTAGACGCGGCTCCAGGTTGTGGCCATGGGCAGAAAGATAACGTCAAGGGCGACGATTTGCCAGTCTTGCCACCTTCCGAAACAGAATAGGCAGAACAAATCATAGTTCCCGCATCTAATGTGCAGGGTAAGAAGGGCCCCAAAGCTCCACCATTCCAGGTTGATTTCTCCCGCAGATCTGACGATTCGAGAATGGGCATTTTTCTGCGGGTGTCGCTGGAGGAAGGGACAGGAGAGGGCGCTCCGAGCGTCGTCCACGAACGGCGCGAGGAGAAGAGCGAATGGAAAAAATCGATGGAGTTCATCGATTAAAGCGAGACAACGGCGGGAAAGTGCGAATCTGCCGCTATTTGTGCGGATTTGGGCATGGCAGTAACCAATTCGGGGAGTAACCGTTAAGAGGCAGCGAAGCGATGGGAGATTGACTGTGTAGTGTACGGCACTTACACTACAGTCATTGATTGGGGGCTTGAGGAGCCAAGTATGGCTTTCGTACGGCGCAAAGGAAACGCGTATTACCTGGTGCACAACGTGCGCGAGGGCGGCAAGGTGAAGCAGATTTACCTAGCGCGCCTGGGCGAACGTCCGCGGATCACGGACGAGGTGATGCGCCAGGTCAATCGCGCGTATCCATTCGTGGACATCAACTGGAGAGCGCTGCGCGAAGAGGTGAACAATCGCGTGGAGCTGTTCGACTCGAAGTCCGCCTATCTGCGCAAGCTCATCGCGACGCTTCGCACCCTCAATCTGGACTTAGCCGATCTTTTTCCTCCTCTGCTGGACGTGTCCGAGGCGCCCGCGACTGGGCACGAACTGGTGACGCAACTGCGGCTCTTGCACTCGACGGTGGGTGTGAAGCTGGACCAGTTCGATCGCGCGCCGCACCGGGCGGTGATGGCGGAGAGGAACTTTCGGTAAGGGGTGAGGAGGCAAAAAACCATGCGCGCCAGCCAGCGTAGGTCGTTGGACCCAAGCCTGAGAAGCATCGAGTCTCAGGAGTTCGAGAACGCTCTTCGCGAGAAGATCGTGGGCCAGGAAGAGGGCATCCGCGCTCTGGTCGACCTGTACCAGGTTTTCTGCGCGGGAATGTGCCCGAACGGACGGCCGGTGGGGAATTTGCTGTTTCTGGGGCCGACGGGTTCGGGCAAGACGCGCATCGTGGAGGCCGCCGCGGAGATTCTCTTCGGCGATCCGCGCGCGGTGATCAAGGTGGACTGCGCGGAATTTCAGCACTCCCACGAAATCGCCAAGCTGATCGGCTCGCCGCCAGGGTACCTGGGACATCGCGAGACGCATCCGCTGATCACCCAGGAAGAGCTGGCGAAATATCACACCGATCAGTTGAAGCTCAGCTTCCTGCTCTTCGACGAAATCGAGAAGGCCTCCGACTCGCTTTGGCAACTGCTGCTGGGCATGCTGGATAAGGCTACGCTGACTTTGGGCGATAACCGGCGAGTGGACCTGTCGCAGGTGGTGATTTTCCTGACCTCGAACCTCGGCGGCGGCGAGATCACCGAATTGATGAACGGCGGCATGGGGTTTGTGCAGCCGCAGGATAAGCCGGCGGACACGCTGGACGGCAAAGTGACCCGCACGGCTCAGGAAGCGGCGCGGCGCAAGTTTTCGCCCGAGTTCATGAACCGCCTGGATAAGGTGGTGGTTTTCCATCCGCTGCGGCCAACGCAGCTGGAGCAGATTCTGGAGATCGAGCTCTCCATGGTGCAGCGGCGCGTGCTGGATACGGCCAAGGGGCAGTTCCTCTTTCGGGTTACGCCGGCGGCGCGCAATTTCCTGCTGCGCGAGGGCACCGACCTCAAATATGGCGCGCGCCACTTGAAGCGCGCCATCGAGCGGAACATCGTCTACCCGCTGGCGAACCTGCTGGCGACGAGCCAGGTGCATCTGGGCGATCTGCTGTGCATTGACTGGGATGAGAACGAGCAGCGGCTGGTCTTCGAGAAGGAAGGCGAGGGCGCGGTGCTGCCGGTAGCTCCTCCCGCGGCAGCCGCCGCGGCTGGCGCGCAGGCCGCCCGGGCGACTGGCGGCAAGCCTGCGGAGACGGCTCCGACGATCGCGGCTCGCGAAGCCAAGGCGCCCATTTCCGTGCCGTTGTCTCCTCTGCCGGCTCCAGCGAGCCGCAGGAAGAACGAATCGTAAGGACCACCTCGGGGCGCAACTTCCCCTTCGGGCGACGAGTGCGAGCTTCCGCTCGCCACGGGGAGTTGCGCCCCACCCCGCATCAATCTCCTGAAAAAGCTTAACGTTGCCTTAAGCCGGCCGTAGGAACAATTCTCCCGCCCAGTATGAATCTCGAGGAGGCCTCATGAGGCTCTTTGTGCCCTTGGCGGGAATGGTGTCCATCGTTCTCCTCGTTGCCGGCCTGGCCATATCGCGTCCGGCCGACAGCGGCTACCAGCTCCTCAAGACCTATCCGTTCGGCGCCGCGCCCGCAAGCACCGGCGAATATTTCGATTACATCACCGTGGATCCCGCCGCTCGGCGCGTTTACCTCTCGCGGGGCACAGCCGTGGAGGTAATGAATGCCGACACCGGAGCCGAGATCGGGTATATCGGAGGATTTAAGCGGCAGCATGGCGTGGCGCTGGCGCCCGAGTTCGGCCGAGGCTTCATCAGCGACGGCACCCAGCATGTCCGGCACCGTAGATACTCAATTCGGGGCCAAAACAATGGGACTCGACACCAAAACGCACCGTCTATTCGTGGATACGTCCGACTTTAACAAGGCCGGCGCGGCTACAGCCGACCGCCCCAATCCCCGGCCGACGACGGTCCCGGGCACCTTCCGCGTGCTCGTCTACGGCCGCCAATAGGAACAGCAACAATACGATTAGAAGATTTCGAGGAAGCCGGTGGCCCGGCAAAAGTCAGCTGCGGTCTTCGGTGTCGGCGTTGCGCTTCCAGCGCAGGATGGGCTTGCGCGCGGCGGTGACTTCGTCCAAGCGGCCAACGCGGGTGTGGTGCGGCGCGGTCTTCACCAGCTCGGGCTCGCTGGCGGCTTCCTCGGCGATGGAGCGCATGGCGTCGATGAAGAGGTCGCACTCTTCCTTGGACTCGGATTCGGTCGGCTCGATCATCAGGGCGCCGGGAACGATGAGCGGAAACGCCGTGGTATAGGGGTGAAAGCCATAGTCGATGAGCCGCTTGGCGATATCCATGGTGTTCACGCCGAATTTCTTCTGGCGGTTATCGCTGAAGACCACCTCGTGCATCGACGGCGAGGAGTACGGCAGGTCGTAGACCCCTTCGAGATTTTTGCGGATGTAGTTGGCGTTCAGGACGGCGTCTTCGGTGGCCTGACGGATGCCCGGGCCGTAGGCGAGAATGTAGGCCAAAGCCCGAACCAGAACGCCGAAATTGCCGCCAAAAGCGCGCACCCGGCCGATGGATCGCGGGCGAATCGGATCGAGCGCGAGCTGGCCGTTCCTTTCCACGAGCACAGGCACCGGAAGAAAAGGCTCGAGATGGCTCTTCACCAGGACGGGACCGGCGCCCGGCCCGCCGCCGCCATGCGGCGTGGAAAACGTCTTGTGCAGGTTGAGGTGCATGACATCCACGCCGAAACGTCCCGGCTGGGCCACGCCGGCGAGCGCGTTCATATTGGCGCCATCCATGTAAAGCTGGGCGCCGCGGGCGTGCAGCAGCTCGGCCACTTCGGCGATGCGCGGCTCGAAGGTGCCCAGCGTGGAAGGATTGGTGACCATGAGCGCGGCGACGTCTTCGGTGACGATATTTCTTAGCTGTTCGACGTCGATCTGGCCGCGGCTATCGGAGCGAATGTTTTCGACTTCGTAGCCGGCGATCACGGCGCTGGCGGGATTGGTTCCGTGAGCCGAATCGGGGACCAGCACCTTCTTGCGCGGATTCCCCTGGCTCTCGAGGTACGCGCGGATCAGCAGCAGGCCCGTCAATTCGCCTTGCGCACCCGCGGCGGGTTGGAGCGTGGCAGCCTCCATGCCCGTGATTTCGAGCAGGCATCTTTGCAGCGTCGCCAGGATTTTCAGGCAGCCCTGCGCCAATTGCTGTGGCTGGTAAGGATGCTCGGTGGCCACGCCTTCCAGGCGCGCGATGTGCTCATTGACGCGCGGATTGTATTTCATGGTGCAGGAGCCCAGCGGATACATGCCCAGATCGATGGCGTAGTTCCAGGTGGAGAGCCGCGTGAAGTGGCGGATCACCTCGATCTCGCTCACTTCGGGAAAGCCCTCGAGATCGGCGCGGGCATAATCGCCAAGCAGCGACTGCACATCGACGGCGGGAACGTCGGAGGGAGGCAGTTCCATCCCGCGCTTTCCGGGCGCGGATTTCTCGAAGATCAGGCCTTCGTTCTGGCTGATGTTGCGCGCGGCTTTTTTGATCTTATGGGCCAACTTTGGTCTTGAGCCTTTCCTTCAAGGTTCCTAAACCGGCACGGCCAGCGTGTCGCGGACGGCGCAGGCCAGCCGCTCGATCTCCTCGCGCGTGGTCGTCTCGGTAACGCAAACCAGGCCGCATTTCGTCAGTTCGGGATAATAAGGACCGAGCGGCAGCGGGCCGATGATTTTGTCGCGCAGCAACTGCGCGTTGATCATGCGCATGGAGCGCGGAAACTGTACGGCAAATTCGTTGAAAACGGGTCCGCGAAACACGCGGCGCACGCCGGGCAATTTTTCCAGTTCGGCGAGGGCGAACTGGGTCTTGGCGATGTTTTGCGCGGCCAACTCCTGCAGGCCTTGCTTGCCGAGCAGGCAAAGATGAACGGTGGCGGCCAGCGCGCAAAGCGCCTGGTTGGTGCAGATGTTCGAGGTGGCGCGTTCGCGGCGGATGTGCTGCTCGCGAGTGGCCAGCGTGAGGCAGAAGCCACGGCGCCCCAGGCTATCGGTGGTCTCGCCAGCCAACCGGCCGGGCAACTGGCGGATGTACTTCTCTCGCGCGGCGATCACTCCGGCGTAAGGTCCGCCAAAGCTCGGAGCCATGCCGAAGCTCTGCGTTTCCAGGGCCACGATATCGGCCTCCGCGGGAGGCCGCACCGCGCCCAACGAAACTCCCTCGGCTATAGACACGACCGTCAAAGCCTCGGCACCGCGTGCAATTTGCGCAATCTGCGGCACCGGCTCGAGCACGCCGAAAAAATTGGGAGACTGCACCAGCACGGCGGCGGTTTCGTTGTTGATGGCGGCGGCTAGCGCCTGGAGATCGATCTGGCCCGACGCGGTGTAGCCGATCTCCTCGAATCTCATATCGAGATTGCGGGCGTAGGTGTCCAGGACCTGGCGGTACTCGGGATGCACCGAGCGCGCCACCAGCACGCGCCGGCGGCGCGTGATGCGTTCGGCCATGAGCACGGCCTCGGTGGTCGCGGTCGAGCCATCCCACATCGAGGCGTTGGCCACTTCCTGTCCGGTAAGCTCGCAGGCCAGGGTCTGAAATTCGAAGATGGCTTGCAGTGTGCCCTGGCTGATCTCGGCTTGATACGGCGTATACGACGTGAGGAATTCGCCGCGCAGCAGGATCGTGTCCGTCACCACCGAGCGCAGGTGGTTGTAGACGCCGGCACCGAGGAAGCTGGTGTAGCCGACGGAGTTCTCGGCGGCGCGCTCGCGGAAATAGCGGATCAACTCGGCTTCGGACATCGGTCCGGGTAAGTCGAGGTCGCGCTCGAGGCGGAACTCCTCGGGTATGGAGCCGAACAGATCGCGGATGGAACGCGCGCCGACAGCGTCGAGCATCTGGCGGCGCTCGGAGGGACTCTTCGGGAGATAGCGCATCAGTTTTTCATGAGGCCGAGGCTTCCGTTTGCTTTTCGGCGATAAAAGCCTCGTAGGCCGCCGCGTTCATGAGCTTGGCGAGTTCGGAGGGATCGGAGAGCTTGAGCTTGATGAGCCAGCCGGCGCCGTGGGGATCCTTATTGATTGTTTCGGGCGCGTCGCCGAGCGCCTCATTCACTTCGGTGACTGCGCCGCCAATGGGCGCGTAGATATCGCTCACGGCCTTGACCGACTCCACGGTGCCGAAGGATTGCCCGGCGTTGAGCTTGGTGCCGAGTTTGGGCATCTCGGCGTAGACCACGTCGCCAAGTTCGTGCTGGGCATAGTCGGTGATTCCCACGGTGGCGACGTCGCCTTCGACGCGCACCCACTCGTGTTCTTTGGTGTAACGGTAGTCGCTGGGATACATCGATTGGTCTCTTCTCCCCGGATTCTCTGCGCTTCTTGCCCAGTCTTTGTTCGCGGCTTTCTTCGCGACGTGCCGTTACCGGGGTCGCTTGTAAAACGGCAGCGGCACGATTTTGGCGATGGCTTCCTGGGCGCGAACGCCGATGCGAATTTCGGTTCCCGGAGCGCTCGATTCTACAGGGATATAGGCCATGCCGATATTTTTTTTGAGAAAGGGAGCAGGCGACCCGCTGGTAACGCTTCCAATCTTCTCCCTGTCGGGCGCGAGCACGGGATAGCCGTCGCGCGCGATGAGGCGATCCTGCATCTCGAAGCCGGCGAGAATCCGCCGGACTCCCTTCTCTTTTTGTGCCATTAAGGCATCGCGGCCCAGAAAATTGCCTTTGCCCAGCTTGCAAATCCAGCCAAGATTAGCTTCCCAGACCGTGGTCGTGTCGTCAATTTCGTGGCCGTAAAGGCACATGGCCGCTTCGAGGCGCAGCGTATTGCGGGCGCCCAGGCCGCAGGGTAAAAGCCCTTCGGGCGAGCCCGCGTCGAGCAAGGCGTTCCACAGTTTTTCCGAATGTTCGGGCGCAAAGTAGATTTCGAAGCCGTCTTCGCCCGTGTAACCGGTGCGGGCGATCAGGGCGCCGACGCCATCGACGTCGCCAAAAAGAAAATGGTAGTACTTGAGCGCGGCGATCGGGGCGCGCGTGAAACGCTGAAGTATGCCCAGCGCTTTCGGTCCTTGAATGGCGAGTTGCGAATAGCGCTCTCCGGCATTTTCCACCAGCGCGCTGAAGCCGCGGCCCAGGCCGCGGATATAGTCGAAGTCCTGATCCTGATTGCTGGCGTTCACGCACAGAAAATAATGCTGGCCGGAAATTTTATGCACCAGCAGGTCGTCCACGAAGGTGCCGGCGGAGGTCATCAGGCCGGAGTATTGCGCCTGGCCCTCGGCAAGCTTGGCGGCGTCGTTGCAGGTGACGTACTGCGCCAGATCGAGCGCCTGCGCGCCGCGCAGCTCGATTTCGCCCATGTGGCTGACGTCGAAAAGGCCGGCAGCGGTGCGCGTGGCCAGATGTTCGCTGACGATTCCGGAATATTCGACGGGCATATCCCAGCCGCCAAAATTCACCATCTTGGCGCCCAGGCGGCGATGCACAGAGTTGAGAGCCGTTTTGCGCAGCTGCGTACTGGTGGCTTCGATCACGAGTGACCCGAAATCAGGCGAGCAAGCGAAGCTAACACGCACGCGCGAACCCAGTCAAGAAAGCGCGAGAGATGTCGTCGCCAATCTCCGAGTGGAACCGGGAATTGACGCCCGGATAAGGCTTTTGTTAGCTTGAGAAGCTCGCAGGGGCCGGGCAAACGATGTCCATACCGGTCGAAGTCAATGTTGGCAGGGACCGAACTGTCGCCCCTGGCGCGCTGCAGATGATGGCGATTCGCCGCTACGGGATAGCGCTATTGTTCGTGGCGATTGCGTTCGTCTCCACCCTTTTCCTGCAGCGTTTCTTCCCCTATCCGTTCCTGTTCGTCTTCTTTGCCGCCGTGATGGCCAGCGCCTGGTTCGGTGGCTCGAAGCCTGGATTTTTGGCGGTTCTGGCTTCCACTCTTCTGGTCGACTACTTCTTTCTCCCGCCGTTCCATACGTTCGCCGTCGAAGCCAGCGATGTTGCCTATTTTGTTTCGTTTATCGTCTGTTCCGTGGTGGCGAGCTGGGCCAGCTCCTCGATGCGAAGCGCCGAGGAGGCCCTCCGGCAGGCTCGTGACCAACTGGAAATCCGGGTCGCGGAACGGACTGCCGAACTTCAGAAGTCTCTGGCTGAACTGCAGGAAAAGGAGCGGCAGCGCCTGCTCCTGGAGAGCGAAAAGTCCGAGCTCTCGGATAAGCTCGAAACGCGAAAGATTGTCGATCGCGCTAAAGGCATCTTGCAACGGGACTTAAAGATCACCGAGGAAGAGGCTTACCGACGGTTGCAGCGGGAGAGCCAGCAACGGCGCAGGTCCATGCGCGAGATCGCTGAATCGATCGTCTTGAACGACCAGTTGAACCGTAGCGGCCAATAAGGTCGCCACCGTTCTTTTCCCTCCGCCAGGATCGGATTTTAAGGATCAGATCTTCTAAGTTTCAGATTGACTCTTCGCCCGAAAATCCGCAAACTGCCGCTGGAGCGACCGGCAGGTCGAGTCGTTCTAACCCTCTTTCGACGCCGAAACGAGGGCAGCAGGTCTTTCTGGCTGAGCGCCCTGGACACGACGCCGTGTCCAAACCCATTACACATTAGGCTCGACGCAGAGCCGTTAAGTCAGCGCTGAATTGCGCGCACTTAGGCGCGCTTTCTGCTTTGGTCGCGGCGGCCAATCGCGGCGGGTGACGCATGATCCGCGAAGGCTGTCCTGAGCTTTACGGGAGTTTTTGTCGACAAATGCTGACGCCGAGCACGGCTCTCGCCAATTTCATCAGAGTCCAGGCGATGTCGCCTTTGCTGGTCCTTTGGGACTTAACCAAACGGGTGTCGAACATCGTTCCCGAAACCGTGGACAGATTCAATTTTCGCCGATTTTGGGGGGAAGGGATCCTCTCCACAGACGCTTACTTTGTGATGGACAGCTACGAGAATGTCCGCCTGAGGAACAATTTCCGCAACGCCGAGCCTTCCGGTGGCCCGGAAGATCGGGGAGCGTTCCTCGGAACGGAACTCATCCGCGGCAGTTTCTGTCCGCAAGCCGCCGCCATGCTCACCGCTCTTTTCCTGCGGTACTCCGGAAAAGTGCTTCGTATCGCGAACGACACCGAGCCTGGCCTGAAAAGAGACGCCATTTTGATCTGTTATGGCACTCCGGACATGAACTTTAAGACTTTTGACGTTGAGGCCTGGTCGGGAAGCAGCCTGTGCCAGTTCCTATTCACGGAAAGCGGCCAGCGCGCTTTTCGGTTGGCCGGACAGCTCCATTCCATGGAGAGCCGCGGCGACGCGGTCTATGACAAGGCGATCGTCCTGAGGCTTACCAATCGCCACGAATCCAATCACCCTCATGTAGTCTGTGCCGGGCTTACGGAGTGGGGCAGCCTGGCCGCGGTGCACTATCTGACCAAAAACTGGAAGGATCTGCGTAAACGCTTCGATAGCTTCGGGCAGAGAAGAGACTTCTGTGTGCTAATGGAAGTGCAGTGTGGGCAGTTCGAGAAGACCAGAGAACTCACCTCTGTAGTTTGGTGGGATACCGGGACGGCGCCGAAGCCAGCTTTGGTATCAAGCCACGCGCGAGCCCATGTATAAGCTCATGTATCAACAAACACCAGCCCCTCCCATTGCTAGATCCGATTCGACCGATTCGACGGCTTCACCTCCTCTAGCCACATGACACCTGATCCCGTACTTACACAACCCCAGAGCGGTGTGCGGCCTATCCCCAAGGTCCTGGTTGCAACCACCGCCATGCTCAGCTTTATCTCTTTCTGGCGAGCTGCCGCCATCGTGCTGAACGACATGGGTTCGTCGGCATTTTACGCCGGCGCTATCGCCGAGCAAGCCTTCGGCAAAACCGCGCCGTGGTTCATCCTGGCGATCATGCTGTTCGCCTACGCCGTTCGCGCCTTGTACATGGAGAGCTGCAGCATGTTTGTGCGCGGCGGCGTGTACCGGGTGGTCAAGGAAGCCATGGGCAGCAGGCTGGCCAAAATTTCCGTCTCAGCGCTAATGTTCGACTATATTTTGACGGGGCCGATCAGCGGCGTATCCGCGG
>Ga0335085_10000351_pt1 | contig 134244 bp, 121 predicted proteins | sample Lox_Sample_45_FD_206712 | JGI IMG/M metagenome (GOLD analysis project Ga0335085, IMG submission 206712) | Soil microbial communities from Loxahatchee National Wildlife Refuge, Florida, United States - Lox_Sample_4.5 | ecosystem: Environmental > Terrestrial > Soil > Wetlands | place: USA...
CATCGAGGAGAGGCAAGATTCCGTGGATCATGCTGGCTCCCCGGGCTGCGTTAAGGTTTTTGTCAATAAATATTTCTGCTATCCCAAGTTTTGTTTGTGCGAGAGAATCATAGAATAGTAGTGTATCTGCGATTCTATTGGTTAATACTTCATCGGAAGAAACGGTAGAAACCAAATCAAGCTTATAATTAAGTAGTCCAGTTTTGTATACAGAATTTGGGTATTGCTCTAAAAACTGATTAATGGAATCAATAACAGCAAGATAATATTGTTTCGAACTATACGTTCGAGCCGAAGCCCAAGCATGGTTAAGCTGAGAAAATTGATACCCTTCAGACTTTGAATATGTAATGCTCTGCGCAAAACAACTTGAAGAGAAAACGAAAATGAGTAACCATTGAATGGATTTCATATTTGCATGAGGCTATGAGAAGGTTGCTTCGTGCGTTCTAACTACTACTAGACTGTCTGCTACCCAGAGTATTTCGGACTGGCCGCATACGACAGGTTTTTTTTGTAAAAACGGCGATTGACTGCACGATGCAGTCATCGTGCAAGGGAGATGCGAGATAGGAACCCCCTTGTGGGTAAATATCTATTGGCACAAATCTAATTTTTCCTTATATTAAACGCAAATCTTATCAGGGGGGATCCATGGGAAAAATTCCACTTCTCGAACAAGTCCGTAACCGCATCCGCCTTCAACACAAAAGCCTCCGCACCGAAGAGGCTTACCTCTACTGGATCAAACGGTTTATCCTTTTCCACAATAAAAAACATCCGTCCGAAATGCGCGAAGGCGAAATCGAACAATTCCTCACTTCTCTCGCCGTCGACGAAGAGGTCTCTGCATCAACCCAAAACCAGGCGTTCAATGCCATATTCTATCTGTATGCAGAGATCCTCAAGATCGACCTGGGCCAGCTGGGCCATATCGTCCGCTCGCATAAACCCCGCCGACTGCCTACTGTGTTTAGCAGAAATGAGATCGACGAACTTCTTCGCCACTTTTCCGGCGTGCAATGGCTCGTCGCCGCAATACTCTATGGCTCAGGCCTCCGCCTCCTCGAATGTCTCCACCTCAGAATCAAAGACGTGGACTTTGCACAAAACCAAATTGTCGTCCGCGAAGGGAAAGGAAATGTCGATCGGATCACCGTCCTGCCCGGTGCGGTGAAAGAGAAATTAAAAAATCAAATAAGAAAAGTGAAGATGCTTCACGACGATGATGTCGAAGCCGGATTTGGTGAAGTGAAGTTGCCGTATGCGATAGACCGGAAATATCCTAACGCCGCAAAGGAATTGGGCTGGCAATTTGTTTTCCCGTCGTCAAGAAGATCGAAGGATCCACAGTCAGGGAAAATATTCCGGCATCATTTGGACGAGAGTACCTTCCAACGCGCTTTCATCGCGGCTCTCAGGCAAAGCAAGATCAATAAACACGGCGGACCGCATTCGCTCCGACATAGCTTTGCGACGCACTTGCTCGAAAAAGGCTACGATATCAGAACGGTCCAGGAATTGCTCGGCCATAAGGACGTCCGGACGACGATGATTTATACGCACGTGCTCAACCGCGGCGGCATCGCAGTCTATAGTCCTTTGGATAAATGACAGCGCATGGGTTACACCACGAACAAAACGTCCGCCTTGTGGTGACTCAGTTTGTTTCGCGAATATTTTCCGTTAGGGTGTTGTTTTCTTTCAGAGAAAGAAGGTAACTAAATGCCGCTATAAGATATTCCGCCTATATGGTTTCTGAAGAGAAAAAAAACCTGCAGTAACACACGGATTCAATCCCGATTTCACCTGACGATTTTAAAGTGCTAAAACGGAGGCATTGCTGAACAATCGGAATCGGCGGTATTGAGCGTGGGAGCGATGCGTGCGTTGAGAAAACGGCAGGCATGTCTGAGCCGTTTTCTCCCGGATTGTGCGGGTGGGAAGCTTCGCCTGCGTTCCGATTCCGAAAAGCTCTCTTTGCTTCTTTCTTTGGCTTCAGAGAAAGAAGCATAAACGTGTTTCTTGAAACTGATGCACTATACTGATCGCCCGGTAGTGTCTCAGTTTGAAAATGAACCGGACACTCGAACCTTCTGACTAGAAGCCATCTCAAAAATAAAAAATTAGTCATGCTGAGCGAAGTCGAAGCATGACTTCACATTATTTTGTCGCCCTTCGACCTTGCTCAGCGTTCCTGTTTGATGATGACGGCCATTTTTTGAGATGGCTTTTAGTTCAATGTGAAGGCTTTTGACGGATTTAAAGAGAAAAGTTTCCGGATCATTTCTGCATAAGTCAAACTGATATGCCGCTGTCCGCCCAGATATATTGATTCTCGTCATCAATTTTCAGATATTAAACTCCAAGCAGCAAACCCGATGAGAGTGCATCTTATGAAATTTCATCTGTGAATCCCTCCCTAGAAAATGGCAAGCTCGTCTCGTAAGATCCGCTACGGAATTATCGGCTTTGGCCTATTTGCAGAACGAGCGATTGCTCCCGCCATACAAGCTTCATCAAATTCAGAACTCATCGCTATCCATAAACGATCGTTGGAAGCGGCCAAAAGCAAAGCCGCCGAGTATTCTATTCCTTTGGCTTTCGATTCTGTTGAAGAAATGGTCTCGAGCAAAGAGATCGATGCTGTCTATATTGTTTCTGCAAATGCGCTGCATTGCCCCGAAACGATCATCGCAGCGCGCGCAAAGAAACATGTCCTCGTCGAAAAGCCGATGGCGATGAATGCAGCAGATTGCCGCCGTATGATCTCCGCGTGCAAAAGGTCCGGCGTCAAACTTTTGGTGGGACATATGCTGCGGCTTTCGCCGCTCGTGAGCAGGATGCGCGCTATCGTTCAATCGGGAATGATCGGCGATATCATTTCCGCGCGCGCCGATTTTATCTACGATAGCCAGCTAAGTCAACGCGGCTGGCTGTTCGACCGGAAGGTGGCCGGTGGGGGGCCATCCTTCGACATCGGCGTCCATGGGCTCGATACGCTGAGGTTTGTGCTCGACGATGAGGTTGTCTCGACAAAGAGCGATCTTCATCCGCGTCCGTCGGCAAGCCGCACTGAAGCTAGCGCTAATATCCTGCTGAAATTTTCCCGAGGGACTCTCGCCTCGATCTATTGCTCGTTCGTCGCTCCTTTTCGGAGGACATTCATCGAATTCGTCGGGACGAAAGGAATTATTTCCGCGTTCACGTTCACTCAAAACAATGCCGCCGTGACGCTCCATATTACAATGGGCAAAGACGGCAAGGGGGAAGAGACAAAAGTCGAAGAGGTCTATGTTCCTAATTTGTATGTCGAGCAAGTGACGAACTTTTCAAACAACATTCTTGAAAATACAGAACCGTTTGCACCGGGTTCGGTGGGATTAAAAAATCAGATCGTTCTTGACGCGGCAATGAAAGATCGTTCCTGACTTTTCGCCTTCGACCGACCACGATCTATTCCGGAGTACTGAGTGGTGAAAAAATATCTCTTTCTAATAGGACTCATGTCCATGATAGCAACGAAACTTCCTGCCGGCTGGAAATCGATCGGCGACGCTCAGATCGTCCTGAATTCCGACCAACAAATTGTCCTCAATTGTGGCGATTCTCAGCTGCAGGTATCGCCCCTTGCCAACGACCTTGTGAGAATACGAGTGACGCCGACGTCCGGTTCACAGGATCTCGGGTCATGGGCAGTCGCAAAAGAACGATGGGATCTGCCGAAACATGGCTTCAGCGACGATGGACGGAACGTCACCATCGACCTGAAGGATTTCAAGATCAGAATTTCGAAGTCTCCCGTCAGGGTAACGTTCCTCACTCCTGAAGGCGACATTATTAATCAAGATGACTCGTCGAAAGGAATGGGTTGGGATGGATCCGAAGTGCGGGTGTGGAAAACTATGCCGGAGAACGAACTGTATTACGGCTTCGGTGAAAAGACGGGAATGCTCGACCGCAGAGGGTTGGCGATGACAGATTGGAATTCCGATATCCCCGCATACACTCCGGGAACCGATCCCCTCTACCAATCGATACCGTTCTTTCTCGGGATGCAGAATGGAAAATTCTATGGGATCTTCTTCGACAACACGTTCCGAAGCTCCTTCGATATGGGAAAGGAATCTCAACGATATTATTCGTTCGGAGCGGAAGGGGGAACGATCGACTATTATTTTTTCTACGGACCAAGCCCCAAGAAAGTCTTGGAACGATTCACCGAATTGACGGGCCGCATGAACCTTCCGCCTAAATGGGCTCTCGGCTATCAACAATGCCGCTGGAGCTATTCTCCCGAGGCGAAGGTGCGGGACATCGCCGAAAATTTTCGCAAACGAAATATCCCGTGCGATGTGATCTATCTCGACATCGATTATATGGACGGATATCGCTGCTTCACCTGGAGCAAGGAAAATTTTCCCAACCCGCAGAAAATGGTGTCGGATCTTGCCCATGACGGCTTTAAGATCGTCACGATCATCGACCCGGGAATCAAAAAGGATTCGACGTACTGGGTCTATCAAGAGGGGGCTCGCGGAAATCATTTTGTCCGAAAAGCCGACAGCGCCGTTTTCATCGGACCAGTGTGGCCCGGCGATTGCGCATTCCCCGATTTTGCAAATACCGACGCTCGGATATGGTGGGGAGGCCTCTATAAAGATCTGGTGAAGACGGGAATCAAAGGTTTTTGGAATGATATGAATGAACCGTCGGTATTTGATGTTCCATCAAAGACATTTCCGCTCGACGCGCGCCACAACGTCGACGGTGAGGTCGAAACGCATGCCGAAATCCATAACGTGTACGGAATGGAAATGGCTCGCGGAACTTATGAGGGATTGCTCAAGCTCCAACCGAATGAACGGCCGTTCGTTCTTACCCGCGCCGGATATGCCGGAACTCAGCGCTACTCCGCGGCATGGACCGGCGATAACGTCAGCAGCTGGGAACATCTTGCGATGGCAATGCCGATGTGCATGAATTTCGGATTGTCGGGACAACCTTTCGTCGGACCGGATATCGGCGGCTTTATCGGAACGCCGACGGGGGAGATGTACACGCGATGGCTCGAATACGGAGTTTTTCTTCCCTTGTGCCGATCGCATTCGGTGAAAGGAAGCATCAATAAAGAACCGTGGGCGTTCGGCGAAAATTTTGAAGCGATCAACAGGAAGTTTATAGAATTGCGTTATCGACTGCTGCCGTACCTCTATACCGAATTTTATAAGGCATCTGTCACCGGGGTTCCGATCATGCGGCCGTTGATGCTTGAATTTCCGGAAGACAAAACGACGTACAGAATAGATACGCAATTCATGGTGGGCGGCGATATTCTCGTCTCGCCCGTTGTTGAAGCAGGGTCGACAACTCGCCGGATGTACTTGCCGGCCGGAAACTGGTATGATTTCTGGACGCGAGAAAAAATTGCCGGAGGCAAATGGATCGAGGCTGCTGCGCCCATCGACCGCATACCAATATTTGTCCGAGCCGGCTCCGTCATCCCAATGCAGCAAGTCGTGCAGTATTCCGACCAGGCGCCTGCGGATCCGCTGACGTTCGAAATTTTTCCGTCCGACACAGCCCATGGCCTTTGCTATGAGGATGACGGAATTAGTTTTGATTACCGAAAAGGCATGTACAGGTCTGTCGATGTCGATGTGAAGATCGAAGGCAACGTAATTTCTCTCGAGAGAAGCAAAGCAAAGGGGACGTTCACCCCGGCTGCACGGTCGGTGGTCTTTGCGATAAACGGCGTTACGAGAAGGCCCGGTTCAATTTCCATACGCGGCGTGTCGATTTCGGAGGCAAAGACGCTGGAAGAAGTCAAAGAAGGATGGATATTTGACGCCTCCCAGAAATGCCTCTCTATAAAGACGATGGATACCCCGGATGCTTTTAGTGTCTCTATTAAGTAGATGTCTCGTTGCGCGCTTCTGATGGACTTAGAGCGAAAAGTGCCCGGTTCATCTCTGCATTGACAAATTGAGATTACCTCAGTTTGGACAAAGTCACGGTGAGCGAGTCCCGATGTTCTTTATCGGGTAGTGATGCAGTTTGAATGCCCGGCAAGAATTTGCGGGCATGACGATGCGCAAGGCTAGTCATTCCCTCAACGAGGTCGTAGACCGAACGTTTTTATCGGGAATCCAAAACGTACCACTACCGACGTTTTTTCCTCTTTAAAATGTCCCAAAAATTTTGTATCTTGCTAAGTAACCTGATTTTTTTAAAACAACATAAGGATGTTACGTGTCTGAAAAGAAAGTAAAGCGAATTGGAATTCTCACCGGAGGAGGCGATTGCCCCGGCTTGAACGCGGTCATCCGCGGAGTCAGCAAATCAGCGATCAACGACCACGCCATGACGGTTGTGGGTATTGAAGACGGCTTTGAAGGTTTTGTCGAAGGCAGAATGCACGAACTATCACGCCGCGAAATTTCGGGCATCATCGGATTAGGCGGAACGATCCTCGGTACGTCGAACAAAGGGGATCCATTCCACTATCCGGCAGAAGGCAACAACGGGATCGAAATCGTCGACGCCTCGGCGCGCACCCTCAAACATTACAGAGGATGGGGACTCGACTGCCTTATTGCGATCGGCGGGGACGGAACGATGCACATCTCCAACAAACTCGGCGAAATGGGAATGAACATCATCGGCGTTCCCAAGACGATCGATAATGACCTTGAAGCAACGGACCAAACGTTCGGTTTCGACACGGCGTTGACGATCGCTACGGAAGCGATCGATAGATTGCATACCACCGCTTCGGCCCACCATCGCGTGATGGTGATCGAAGTGATGGGGCGTTACGCGGGATGGATCGCTCTCCAGGCCGGATTGGCAGGTGGGGCCGACATTATTTTGATCCCGGAAATTCCGTTCAAGTGGGGATCGGTGTTCGAGAAAGTTATCGAACGCAGCACTCGCGGCAACCGCTTCAGCATCGTGTGCGTCGCCGAAGGCGCAAAGGCGGCGGATGAAGGGATCGTGGTCAAAGAAAACGACATCAAGAGAACCGACCCTATCCGTTTTGGCGGGATCGGAGAGCACGTCTCTCAAAGGATTACGCACGAGACGAACCTCGAAACGCGCGTGACCGTGCTCGGACACCTCCAGCGCGGAGGCAGCCCGACCGCGTTCGATAGAATTCTTGCCACACGATATGGCACCAGAGCCATCGAGCTTGCTGTGCATGGAAAGTTTGCGCACATGGTAAGCCTGCGAGGGCTTCATGTCACGGCAGTCCCCATCGCAGAAGCTATCGCTCATCAACGGCTCGTTCCGGTGGACGGAGAGATCGTCAAAGCGGCGCGCGCCGTTGGCATCCATTTTGGAGATGAGCTGTAGACAAAGGTATCGGAAATCGCTATCGGTTGTACGATGACGCGTGTCGAACAGCATAAGATGATCGACGAACTGAAGGATTATTCCCGCTTCATGAAAGGGAAGGATGCCTTCGATTTCGACATGTTCCTCAAGAGAGATAAGGACGATGAGGAACTCGATGAATTGTCGCAGCGTCGACTCGAATCCATGCTCGAGACGTATAAGAAGTTTAAACCGAAACCGAAAATGAAGAACCCCTTCGAGCATTGACGACCACCGCTGTATAGACCCGTGCGGCACGACCGCCCGTTGCTCTTCTAAAAAACTTTCTTCGTTTGTTGTCGATCGATTCGTCTTGGAGTATTTCCATGAAATTCCGTCCACTGGGAAAAACCGGCATCACCGTTTCTGAGATCGGGTTCGGCGCATGGGGTATCGGCGGCGAAATGTGGCAAGGGTCGGATGACGCCCAAGGAGTTGCGGCGCTCAGGAAAGCCGCAGAACTCGGCGTCAACTTTTTTGATACTGCGCTCGCCTACGGCGAAGGCCACAGCGAAGAACTCGTCGGAAAGCTCCGTCGCAGCAGCGTGGGGAAAATTTTTATCGCGACAAAGATCCCCCCGAAGAATAGACAGTGGCCCGCAAGAGCAGGAGTGCCGTTCCACGAAGTGTTTCCCAAAGATCATATTATTGCATCGACTCACCGAAGCCTCAAGAATCTTCGCGTCGACTCGATCGACCTTCAACAATTACACGTGTGGAGCGATGAATGGGCGGCAGCGGACGAGATCTGGGAGGCAATTCGCCTTCTCAAAGCCGAAGGGAAGATCAAAGCGTTCGGAATCTCCGTGAACGACCACCAACCCCAATCGGTGCTCAAGGCCGCAAAGACGGGGATGGTCGATTCCTTTCAGGTGATCTATAATATTTTCGACCAGTCGCCGGAAGAGGAGCTGTTCCCCTATTGCGTGAAGAACGGCATTGGTGTCATTGCACGCGTTCCGTTCGACGAAGGAGGCCTCACGGGCCGCATAACGCCGGAGACAGTTTTTCCAAAACATGACTGGCGTAATAAGTATTTCCGCGGTGAAAGAAAACAGCAAGTGTACGAGCGCGTCGAAAAGTTGAAGCAATTTCTCGGCGCCGAAGCGAAAACTCTTCCCGAGCTTGCGCTCCGATTCATCCTTTCGCAGCCGGGCGTCTCGACCGTTATCCCCGGAATGAGGAGCGTTATGAACGCCGAGGCGAATACGTCCGTCTCCGACGGCCGAAATCTTTCCGACAAGCTTCTGAAGGACCTGAAGAAGTGCAAGTGGTCGAGAAATTTTTACGGGGATTAAGAAAAGCTTCTAGGGGGATGCCGCCGGATGTAGCGTTCCGATTTGAACGGGCGCAGTAAAAACCCGGAGCCACATCATTCTGAACCGGTCCCATCTTTCATTTTTCGCCAAAAAAAACTACATTACACTTGTGCAGCCTCTTCGAATACAGCAGACTTCTCCATCGGAGCTCTCTATAATTTGGGACGACCGGCATGCGGGGCATTATTCATTGGGCCATCTGCGTGCATCGTGCCCATGCGCCGCCTGTAAAATCGAACGGGAAGAAAAGACCACGAAGGCTCTTCTCCCAATTTTGAGACCGGGCGAATTCACGCTTGCTTCCGTTGTGCCCGTCGGACAATACGCCGTTCGGTTGGAATGGGGAGACGGGCATAGCTCTGGACTTTACACGTTCGATTACTTGCGCAGTCTGTGCGAATGCGATAGTTGTTCGGTTCCATTGGTTGTAAAATAATGATGCTGGCAATTCAGCTGTTCCCTCACCATTTTTTTATCGAGTCACATTTATTTGAAGTAATGATGCTTAAGCATCCGGGCATTTTTATGGCGGCCTCTATATTATTGACTTATCTCGGAGAACACCGGACGTTCAACGGGGTCCTCATGAACCATCTGCGCGGCGACCGCGGACTCAATTACATTGTTTGAGCGGTAATTGCCGGGCGTTTTAAACGCGTCATTCATTTTTTGAGGAGGACGGTATGAGCACGCATGAGCTTAACGACGAGATGGAGGAGATGTTCGAGCACGAGAAACGAACGACGAAGGTTCTTTCCAACGAAACGATCCAACAGCCGATCCGGACCCTTGAACTCGGCAGGGCGGTCGTCGTGGAAAGTACGGCCAGCCTGGGGACGACGATCGACCTCATGCAGCATAAGAAGACCGGTTGTGTGCTTGTGACAGAGAACGGCGTGCTCACGGGCATCTTTACAGAACGAGATTTTTTGATGAAGATCCTCAACAAGAAGCTTAATTACGCAACGCTGACGATTAAAGAAGTGATGACCAAGTCTCCGGAAACGCTCCACCTCGACGATTCGATCGCATACGCGATGAACATGATGTCCGTCGGCGGATACCGGCACGTTCCGATCGTCGACGATCAACGGAAGCCGATCAGCATCCTTTCGGTAAAGGACGTTGTCTCGTACATCGTCGAACATTTCCCGGATGAGATCCTTAATTTGCCGCCGAAACCTTTGCGCTCGACGTCCGAACGCGAAGGGGCATGACCGACGGTCGTTTGTCATGCCGGGCCCGCGATTCCATAACGATGCCGTTGCTCGAGAGATGATCGACCCCGAGCTTCTCCTCAATGCCTACCGGCGCGGAATTTTTCCGATGGCCGACGGCAAAGAAGGAGAGATCAGATGGTACGAGCCAAAGCGCAGAGCGGTTTTCCCTCTCGACGGTCTCAAGATCGCCCGGAGTCTCAGACAGACGTTGAACAAAGAGATCTATGACGTTCGCTTCAACTCTGCATTCGAGACCGTCATGCGGAAATGCGCCGACCGCGAAGAGACATGGATCTCCGAGAACATCATCCGCAGTTACTGTGAACTCCATCGCCGCGGATGCGCTTTCTCGGTCGAATCCTGGTTCGGCAGCGAGCTTGTCGGCGGCCTGTATGGCGTGGCTCTCGGAGGAGCTTTTTTCGGCGAATCGATGTTTAGTGTGATGACCGACGCCTCGAAAGTTGCGCTCGTCGCCCTCGTGCATCGGCTCGGTGAGCGCGGTTTTGTTTTGCTGGATGCGCAATTTATGACGCCGCACCTCGAAAGCCTCGGAGCGGTGGAAATATCGCAGGGCGAATACATCGCACGACTGCATGCCGCGCTTCAGCTCAAACGGACGTTCATGGATCCAATGCGCTCATAAGCGACGAGCGCGGTTTTTCACTGAATCAAACGGCAAAAAGAAATGCCACTAGGCCTCTAGATCACGCAGAGGGAGGTTTTTTCATCTTGATTGTTTAGTGGCTTTGTGCCCTCGTGGCAATGTTAACTCTTTAGAGGTCATTCTGAACGGAGTCCCGCGAAAGCGGGACGCAGTGAAGAATCCATCGACGCATAGATTCTCCGAAGAGATTATTTTTGAGATAGCTTTTAATACATATCATGAACGAATAACTTTTTATTTTCTATGACCCCGCAGCCAAACGTTATCACAGAAACGAATTTTCCCAAACTCCGCTTCGTGAAGCGCGGCAAGGTCCGCGACATGTACGAAGTCGGCGAATATCTCCTCATCGTAGCGACCGACCGCCTGTCGGCGTACGACGTCGTTTTGCCGCAGGGGATTCCCGACAAAGGAAAAGTCCTTACGCAAATTTCTCAATATTGGTTCGAGCAAACGAAGGGGATCATCAAAAACCATGTGGTATCGACCAACGTTGACGAGTATCCCGCAGAGTGTAAACAGTATGCTCAGGACCTTCGGGGACGGAGCATGCTCGTTACAAAAACGAAACCGCTCGGCGTTGAATGCATCGTGCGCGGCTATCTTTCAGGGTCTGGATGGGCAGAGTATCAGAAAACGAAGAGCGTGTGCGGGATCCCTCTTCCTCACGGGCTTGTGGAAAGTTCGCGATTGCCGTCGCCGATCTTTACTCCGTCGACAAAAGCCGAACTCGGCGTCCACGACGAAAACATCAGCTTCGAAGAGATGGTGAAACTCGAAGGCGAAGCGATGAGCAAGAAAGTGCGCGACGTGACCATCGAGGTCTTCAACAAGGCGTCGGCCATAGCCGAATCGAAAGGGATCATTATCGCCGATACGAAGATGGAATTCGGGACGTTGAATGGAGAGCTCATCCTTATCGACGAGTTGCTCACTCCGGATTCGTCGCGCTTCTGGCCCAAATCGAAATATAAAGCGGGAGGGAGCCAGCCGAGTTTCGATAAGCAGTTTGTCCGCGATTACCTCACATCGATCAAGTTTAATAAACGTCCCCCCGGACCGATGATGCCGCAGGAGATCATCGAAAAGACGGCAGCGTTGTACCGTGAGGCGCTTTTCACGCTCACCGGCCGAAATGTAGAATAAGAATGTCTGCCCCGATGCTGAGGAAGATATTGGGCGGAAAAATTTTAACACTCAACGATCAACAAAGACAGGACTGAATGAAAGAATTAACTCCAGAAAACGTTCTCGACGCGCTTCGCTCCGTGCATGACCCCGATCTTCACAAAGATATCGTCGCGCTTAATTTCGTCAAAGAGGTGAAAATTGACGGAAAGGACCTCAGGTTCACGATAGAGTTGACGACGCCTTCGTGCCCCGCTCGGGATGAATTAAAGGCCGAGTCTGAGAAGGCAATCCGATCGGCTATTCCCGGTACAGGCAAGATCGAAATTTCGATGACCTCAAACGTCACGTCGCGGCAAGCGGTTCAGCCAAGCCCGCTCCTTACCGGCGTGAAAAACACTATCGCCGTCGCGAGCGGAAAGGGAGGCGTTGGGAAATCGACCGTCGCCGTCAACCTCGCAGTCGCTCTCGCGCAGGACGGCGCAAGTGTCGGCCTTATCGATTGCGACGTCTACGGCCCCAGCATTCCGCTCATGTTCAACATCCACGAGAAACCGAAGCTCCACAATCAGAAGCTCCAGCCGCTCGAAAAATATGGAGTGAAAATCATGTCGATCGGATTTCTTGTCGACCCGATGCAGGCGGTCATTTGGCGGGGACCGATGGCAAGCGGGGCCGTTCGGCAATTCATGTCCGACGTCGAATGGGGAGGTCTCGATTATTTGATCTTCGATATGCCTCCGGGGACTGGCGACATCCAGCTGACCCTCGTGCAGCAAATTCCCCTCACGGGCGCCGTCATCGTTACGACCCCTCAAGAGATTTCCCTCGCTGACGCGCGCAAAGGATTGATGATGTTCAACAAAGTGAACGTGCCGATCCTCGGCATCATCGAGAACATGAGCTATTTTATCTGCTCGCACTGCGGCAACCGCGAAAATATTTTCGACGCGGGGGGCGGAGAGAGAGCGTCGAAGGAGTTGCGTGTGCCGTTCCTTGGAGAGATCCCGATCGACACGAGCATCCGCATCGGCGGGGATGTCGGCAGGCCGATCGTCGAATCGGACCCCAAGAGCCCTCAGTCGCAAGTCATTGCCCGCATCGCCCGGAATCTAGCGGCGCAGGTGAGCATTAAGAATCTTTCACAAAGCGCGGCGCCCACGATCGAGATCTCGTTGGGAAGCCCTCAGCAAAACTGATGAACGAAAAAGTTTTAGCAACGCTGGCAGCCGTTCGACCGTACCTGCAGACCGACGGGGGCGATGTCGAGCTTGTGAGTATTTCGCCGGACGGCATCGTGAAGGTCAAACTCACAGGCGCGTGCGCTTCGTGTCCGATGTCGATCATGACGCTCCGCGCCGGGATCGAGAGAGCGCTCTTGCTGAAAGTGCCCGAGGTGCGGCGGGTGGAAGCAGTCTCCGGGTCAGCTGCGGTTTAGAGGGGGGCGTGTACTGCAGAGCGTATTCTACCGCTTCAACTTCACATCAAAGACTCTTCTGTCCTTGATCTGCACGATCCTTCCCTGTGCCTTTCTTACCAATTCGTAATTATGCGTCGCCATGAGCACCGCCGTTCCCTGCGTGTTGATCCCCATGAGGAGTTTGAGGATGTCGAGCGACGTGGAAGGGTCGAGGTTTCCCGTTGGCTCGTCGGCAAGGAGGAGGATCGGTTCATTGACAAGCGCTCGCGCGATGGCGACCCTCTGCTGTTCTCCACCGGACAACTGATGCGGCATGCTGTTCCGTTTGTGGCTCAACCCGACATTGGCGAGTACGTTCAACACTTTTTTCTTGATCTCCGCAGTGCGCGCGTTCGTCACATACAGCGAGAACGCGACGTTGTCGTACACCGAGCGGTCCTCCAGCAATTTGAAATCCTGAAAGACGATACCGAGCTTTCTTCGCAGGAGCGGAATTTGCTTTGAGGAGATGGAGTTCGAAGCGAACCTTTCAACGGTCACAGAACCCGTCTCCGGCATCAGGTCCATGTAGAGCAGGCGCAACAGCGTGCTCTTGCCGCTGCCCGTCGTGCCGACGAGCGAGACAAACTCGCCTGCCTTGATCTCGAGACTGACGTGATCGAGGATGGTCTGTTTGTTGAATGAGACAGATACGTTCGAAATTCGTATCATAGAGAATTTATTTCTTCCTGTTGAGTGCGATACTTCGTGCAAGGTTGATCGCTGCGTTCATGCTTCCGGGGTCGGCTGTTCCTTTTCCCGCCCTGTCGAAGGCCGTGCCGTGGTCGGGCGAGGTCCGGATGATCTTGAGTCCGGCAGAAAAGTTCACTCCTTTATTGAACCCCGTCATCTTTAACGGGATGAGCCCCTGGTCGTGATACATCGCCAGGACGGCGTCGAATTTTTTCTCCATCGCCATACCGAAGAACCCGTCCGCTGCAAACGGCCCGGCAGCGTCGACCCCTTTTTCCTTCGCCTTGATGATTGCCGGTTCGATGACCTCTATTTCTTCAAGGCCTATCGCGCCGTGTTCGCCGGAATGGGGGTTGAGTCCGAGCACGCCGATCTTCGGGGCTTTGATCAAGAAATCCTTCCTGAGAGAAGTGTCCATCGTTTCGAGTTTCTCGACGAGCCGCTCAACGAAAATATTTTCCGCCACTTTTGCGATCGGTAGATGGATGGTCGCAAGGCCGACGCGGAACGACCCGGCGATGAGCATCATCGTCACCCTATCCGACCTGCTGAGCATCGCGAGCATCTCCGTCTGTCCCGGAAAATTATATCCCGCGATGTGGAGCGATTCCTTCGATACGGGGCCTGTTACCATCGCTTCGACATCGCCGGACATGCACAGACGAACACTCTGCTCGATGGAAATGCCGGCGCAGACGCCGGCGTCGGGCGCCGCTTTTCCGATCTGGAGATTCTTTTCCGTGGCGCGATAGACATTCAGCACTGGAACGCTGTTCGCGGGGATCTTTTCCGCCGCCGATTCCACAAGGACAAGCTTTTTCTTCGTCCGCAACTTCGCTGCGTAGTACTGAAAGATGTCGAACGACCCGACGAGAATGGGCTGGATGGTCTTGTTGATGGAAGGCGAATCGATATTTTTGAGGATGACTTCGGGAGCTATGCCGTTAAAATCTCCGATGGTGAGGGCGATGCGAGGTTTCATCTATTTTCGGATGCAGTGAGTTTATAGTTCCCTTGACGGCTTGGGTCTTCAAAGATGAATTGTTTGTTGAGCGAGGCGTATGTCCAAACCTCGCGGGGCGGTCCGCTGGTCACAAGCGACCGCTCGGTCGTCGTCGGCTTGCCGTACAGAATGTAGATCTTTCCGCGGTCGGTAAGCACCCCGTTCTCTTCTTTTAACGTCCGGAATGCCGTGAAGGCATAATCGACCCTCCGGAAATATTCGGCCATGACTTCGTTGTATGCCGTTCCCGGCGTCCTGTCCCTTTTTGCCCAAAAGGCTTCGAATTTTTTTATGCGGGTTTCTCTGTTCCCGCTCCGAAGGTCGTCATACTCGTCGTCCGTCGTAATGTATCTCATGGCGCTCACGGCGAAGTCAAGGTCGTACAACGACAACGGCATATCGCTCCAACGGACAGTAAACTCCCGCCACACCGACGCGGTATCTCTGCCGGAAATGTGAATGTGAGCGGCATAGCGTCCCTGTTGCAGCTGCGCTGTATGGAGCACGAAGAACAATGTCGATCGCGTCGCGCTGCTGTCGAGCGTGTAACGGACCGATTCGTTGCTGTTGGGGTCGATTGCCGGGATTGCGTGATGAAAGTATTGCGCGACGGCTGTCGTCTCCGCCTGAACGGTATCCCGTCCTTTATCTTCCTGAAGGAATTGGACGAGCGAATACCGGATCGCCGGAGTTTTGTCCTCGTCATCCATGGCGATGAGGACCCCGGTGTTTTTCGAAAATTGCGACGCGTTGTTTTCGTTGATCGCCCGGTAATTCTTTTCTAAAGATTGTTCCGGCGGCTCGACGAACAAGGCTGTTGATTTGACGATCGCGTCGGTGCGGAACCGCGGCACGCGGAGGATCTCACGTCTGCTCGTGAATTCTCTCTGAGACTCTTCGTCGTCGATCCGATAAAAAGTCGTGTACCTTCCCGGATGCACCACAAACGATGCCGCTCCTTGATAGTACCGATGACGCAGCTGGGAGACTTCGTTGTCGGACGAATGAAGGACGATCAATTGAATTTTCCTCGAGATGGACGTTTCGGTTGAATCGATGGCCTCGATTGTCAACTCGCCGTGGCCGCGGAACGTCACCGGGTCTGCGGAAAAATCCCTCGTGAAGATGAAGAAATCGTATCGCACACGGTAGAGGATGTCGACGCGCACCGATGCCGAATCGATCGCAAACATGTGGGGTTCAAACGAGACGACTTCCGCCCCCGAAGGGCCGCGCGATTCCCCTTGGTTTCCATACCGCTCCCTGCCGCCCTCATCGTCCTGTGCATGGGTCAAAGAAATCACAAGCGCCGCAAGAACGGTCGCCAGAAGCGTTCGCTTAATCGAATTTAATGTCATGGAGAAACAGCCCGTCTTGTGCGCCGACAATTTTTTGAGGGTTGAGAATATTCTGAGGGTCAAGCGCCGATTTCACCTCTTTGAAAATACCGTACACATCTTTGCCAAAAGCCTTTTCGAGAAACGGCGTACGAACAAACCCGTCCCCATGTTCAGCGGAAAGGACCCCGCCGAGCTTCGTGATGAGCTCGAAGACCTCCTCCGTTGCTCCCGCGATTTGTTCCCTTCCCGCGGCAGTTTCAATATCGACGAGCGTCGTGCAATGGATGTGTCCCATGCCGGCGTGTCCATAAAGGGTAAACGCGATGCCATACCGGTCGAGGATCTTCTTCAACTCCGCCATGTAGGCCGGGAGATTATGCAAGGGGACGGCCCCGTCTTCAACGGTAGAAACTTTTCGTGAACGGGAGGGGAGGTTGTTGAGCTGGTCGGAGACCGTTTCACGGACCATCCAGAGCGATTCGCGCTCGGACGCGGCCTCAAGGAGAATCCAGTCGAGAAGAATATTTTCGCGCTCGAGCTTTGCGCGCAGTCTTTCTGCGTTGTCCCGCAAGGCCTTTGCGTCGTCCCCTTCAAACTCAATTAACAACATCGTCTGAAAATCGCGGTCGATGAACCTGTCGCTTGTCACACTCAACCCCCTGCCGACATTCGTGTATGATTTGTCGAGCAGTTCGATTGCGGAAGGGCCGTAACTCCGCGCGATCTGCGTGGCTTCGGCCGTCTTCTCGTACGAATCGAAATATGCCGCCGCGGTGAGGACGGCTTTTGGTATCGGGAGAATATGGAATGTCACATCGGTCACGAGGGCGAGAGTCCCTTCCGAGCCGCAGATAAGCCGAGTCGTATCCAGATTATCGCCGCTAAGTGCTTCGAAAATATTGTATCCGCTGGAATATTTTTCTACCGCCGGTTTGTTTCGCTCGATCGTCGCGTGATGTTGCGCGAGCACTTCTTTGACACGGGAAAATCGGGAGCGCGCCTCGGGGGTTAGACGATTCTTTTCTTCTTTAGGATTAATGCCGCATACATCGCCGTTCGCCATGACAACGGTGAGGTCTTTGATGTGATCTTTAGTAGCGCCATAACGAACTCCGTGAGGCCCGGCAGCGTTCGTTGCGACCGTTCCTCCGGCAGTGCAATGCTTGGAGCTTTGCGGGTCGATAGGATAAAACTTACTCGAAGGCCGGAGCGCTTCATTGACGTCGTTAAGGATGCAGCCGGCTTCGACCGTCACCGATAAACCGTCCTCCGAAATGTTCCCGATGCGGTTCATGTGCTTCGTGAAATCGAGAATGATGCCGAAGCCAAGCGCTTGTCCGACGAGTCCTGTGCCGCCGCCGCGCGCAATGATCGCCAGGTCGTTCTCTGCCGCGAGGGTCACAATTGTTTGCACATCGTCGGTATTCTTTGGAGCAACGACCCCGACCGGCATCACCTGATACATACATGTTGCAGTGCTGTATGCTCTCCGTTGGTCGACATCAAACCACACATCGCCCGAAATCTGTCGGCGAAGTTCCTTCTCAATCGTAGAAAACGCAGAGTACATACAAAAAGATATAAAGATGACGATGCAAACGCAACGGCACTGACTTATTTTAGTCTGCCCTAAGGTTCTATTAGAGCGTTACTTTTTTTTCGAGAAAGAAAATAACCAAATGTCGCTTTACGGTATCCCGCTTATTTAGTTTTTAAAGCGGGAGAAATCCTGTCGACGCAGCCTTTGTCTAGCGATCGGAATCGGCGGCCTCGAGGGGTGGAGGGCGATGCGCGCGTTGAGAAAACGGCAGGCACGTGCAGAAGGCATGCGTGAGCCGTTTTCTCCCGGATTGTGTGGGTGGGAAGCATCGCCTGCGTTCCGATTCCGAAAAGCTCTCTTTGCTTCTTTCTCTGGCTTCAGAGAAAGAAGAATAATCATGCGTTTTGAAGTAGACCGAACGTTTACAATTCCACCAGCGATGCCTGAATCACTTCGTCCGACCTCGTTTGGACCTGAGATAAGACATCGTCAGCAGGACGCGCGTCGAGTTTCATCGTGCAGCACGCCGTTTGCTGTCCTTCAAAAATGACATTCTCAATTTCCTGCACGTTGATCTTCGAGGATTTGAGGTCGTGAAGGACGTTGGCAAGAACGCCCGGTTTGTCGAAATGCCTCACGATGAGCTGCCATTTCGCCGCGGTCCGTTTGGCCCGGTTCACCCAATTCCGCACGATGCCGTGATGGATGTACTCGTCGATGATCGACACGACTTCGGCGGCGACTGCGTTCTGAGCCTGATTTGTCGATGCACCGATATGATGCGTTCCGTACACGCCCGACATCGACGCGAGAGGGTGCACAAACGCTCCGCTTTTTTCTTCCGGCTCGTTCGAAAACACATCCGCGCCAACTTTGATCTTCCCGGCGGCGACGGCTTCCTGCAATGCCGACTCGTCGACTATTTCGGCTCGCGACGTGTTGAGGAAGATCGTCCCCTGTTTCATGGCGTTAATGATATTTTTGTTGATGAGGTTCCGCGTTTCCGGTTTGAGCGCGACGTGAACGGAGATGATATCGCAGCGGGGGACGAGAGCTTCGACGGAGTGAGCGTACTCGATTCCCATTTTTTCCGCTTTCTCGGGAGTCAATGAGCGCGACCAGGCGATGACATGGAGTCCGAATCCCTTCGCGCGCACAATGACCTCTTTTCCTATTTGACCGACGCCGATAATACCGATCGTCTTACCAAAGACACCATCGGCCTTCGAGTATTCGCTTTTATTCCACTTTCCGTTTCGAAGGTCTGAAACATTTTCGACGACCCTTCTGTCGAGAGCCAACAGGAGCGCCATCGTTAATTCGGCGACTGCGATCGAATTTTTTCCCGGACAATTGGCGACGTATATGCCCCGTGCGTTCGCGGCTTTGACGTCGATCGTGTTCACGCCCGCCCCGGCGCGGATGATGAGGCTGAGATGTGTGCCGGCGTTGATGCAATCGGCGCGCACTTCGGTCGACCGGACGATAAGGATCGACGTATCGCCGATGTTTGCCGCTAGTTCCTCGGCTTTCAGCTTTGGTTTATATTGAGTCTCGGCGCCAAGGTTTGCAATATCAGAGATATATGATTGGGGAAATGAATCTGCGATGAGGATTTTCATGGGATGTTCCTTTCAATTGAAGAAGACATTATGATTGAAAGGTACGGTACTGTAAATCAATTAACAATGAATAATGATTAATGAATAATGAGCAGCCAACAATCAACAATGAACAGCTAACATTGAATTGACTATCATATCTGAGCTTAATAAATACAGCCACGAACTTCGAACCACGAACAAAAACCCCCTACCGCATACGCAAAACCGAATCGACTTTCGCGCTAAACGTGCCGAAATTTTGTTCTCCGAAAAGAAAGACTCGTCGCGTTCCTTTTTTATCGAAGATGAACGTCACCGGGACAGCGCCCCTCCATGACGGGTTGAGCGCGTCCATAAAGTCATCCTCTTTTTTCACGTTGGAAACAAAGACGGGGAAATGCACCTTATGGCTGATGAGGAAGGGGAGTATCTTCGAATTGATCTCGTCCGGATAGTCTACGCTGATCGCTGCGACATCCACAAGACTGTCCGCGAAGCGTTTGTGGATCTTCACAATGTCAGGAAATTCTTCGACACACGGCTGGCACCACGTCGCCCAAATATTGAGGAAAAGGATCTTTCCGTTTCGCTGATGAATGAGGCTGTCGAGACCCGAAAGACCGATCGGAGTAACACGAATGGGATTGCCGCGGTGTTGAGGGAAGATAGGCGTCGCAATCAGCATGAGCAGAACGATAAGCGTGCAACCAATCCTCGACAACATCAATCGACCTTTTTTATCGTGCATCCAAACGCTCTCGTTTCCGATACCGCCACCGATTTTCCGGCAAGAATTGCATCGAGCGCGTCGCGAAGGTCGTGCGTTGTGACATCCAATTCACGGCGCGAGTCGTCGATCCGCCCATGGTAAAGAATGTCGAGCGAAGGGCTGATAACGTAGATTTCCGGCGTCACTGTCGCTCCGAATTTATCCGCGACGACATTCTTGTCGTCCTTGAGGACGGTGAATTCAAAGCCATGCTCTTTCGCATGCTCTTTTACTTCCTCGACGCTTTCTTGCTTGTTGGAGTTGATCCCGAGAAACACAACGCCTTTCTCTTTGTAGTCGTTGTAAAGAGAAACCATGCGTGTGTTGTAACCGTTCGACACGGGGCATTGGGTTGCGATGAACATCACGACGACCGCCTTCGCATCCTTGTAATCCGTCAGAGAATGTTTCGTGCCGTTGTAGTCGGGGAGGGTAAAATTTTCGGCTTTCATCGGTTCGCCGGCGAAAGCGAATGAAACCACAATGAAGAAAAGCGGAATGAGTTTCAGTAATGATCGCATACGAACAAGCTCCTTTCTTGATTATTTACACTCGCACTGTGCAAAACATTTTGCCACGAAAACTCCAAGACACAAAGGGATTGAAATTTAAAGTGTGCTAAAAGAGATTCTTGGTTTTTTTGTGACTTTGTGGCAATTCTAAAAGTTTGCCGAGCAGCAAGCTGCGTTAATGTGACTATTGTGGGCTGCGGAAGTATTAAATCGGCGTTTACTTATGCGCCTGCAGATTGTCTGCGATTTTTCAAAAATTCGACGAGCAGCCTAACTCCAACACCCGACCCTCCCCGCGGCGCGTAATCTTGACTCTCTTCGAGGATCGCCGTTCCGGCAATATCAAGATGGACCCATTTGTTTTCGCCGATGAATCTTTTGAGAAATAGCCCGGCTGTAATTGCGCCGCCCCAGCGCCCGCCGGTGTTTTTCACGTCCGCGACGTCGCTCTTGATGAGCTTTTCATATTCTTCAAACAACGGCAGCTGCCACACTCGTTCGTACGTCGCTTCGCCCGCGGACGTCAGCGCATCCATCGTCGGCTGGTCGTTTCCCATCATGCCCGTTGCAAAATGGCCCAACGCGACGACGCACGCGCCCGTGAGCGTAGCAAGGTCGATGACAACGTCCGGCTTGAAATGCGACGCATACCCGAGAGCGTCCGCCAAAATCAACCGCCCCTCCGCATCGGTATTGTCCACCTCCGAGGTTTTCCCGCCGTAGTGACGTATGATATCGCCCGGCTTCACCGCCGTCCCGCTCGGCATGTTCTCGACGGTCGGGATTAATCCCACGACATGGACGGGAAGCTTGAGCTCGGCGATGGCCTGGAACGCTCCGACGACGGCGGCCGCGCCGCTCATGTCCATCTTCATCTCCGCCATGTTCGCCGCCGGTTTAATTGAGATCCCTCCGCTGTCGAACGTGACGCCTTTGCCCACAAGAACGACGGTCCCGGATTTCACTTTCGCCGGTTGGTGCTCGAGGATGACGAATCGCGGCGCATGACTGCTCCCTTTGCTGACGCCGATAATGCCCCCCATTTTCAAGCTCTCTATTTTTCTTTGATCGAACACCGTTGCTTTGAAGCCGCACCGGTGCGCCGTCTCCTGAATATCGAATGCAAGCGTCTCAGGATAGATTTCGTTCGATGGGGCATTCTCAAGGTCGCGCGCATGGCACGTGGCCGCGGAAAGGATTTTTCCCCAACGAACCCCTTCTGCAACATCGTTGAAATATTTTTTTTCGGCGGTCAACACCGTTACGCCAGTGAGTTTTTTCTTCTCGTCGGAAGAAGTAAGGTACTTGCTGTATGTGTATGTCGACAGGACGGCTCCTTCGACGATGGCACGCGCGGCTTCTCCCGCGGTGAACGGCGCGGTCGACTCCGCGAAAAGTCCCGACGGGAACTCAACGCCGAGAAGGTGGACGTTCATTTTCTCCGCTGCCTTTGCGGCTGCCGCAGATGCTCTCCGGACTTTCTCGAGGGAGATTTTTTTTACTTCGCCGAGTCCGACGGCGAGAAGACGCGGGGCCGCAGCTGATTTTTCTGTATAAAAGGAGATGAGCTCGCCTTCTTTTGCCGAAAAATCTTTGAGCGATACCGCTTCGTGCAGTCTGTCGAGCAGGCTTTTGCTGAGAGTCTGCGTAATTTGGGGAACGCCGCTTTTATCCTGAAAAATAAATATCGCGACCGCATCGCATTTCGCTTCACTCAGCGGGCGCGCTTCGCAACGAACATCCATAGTATTCTCCTTAATCATTTTTTCAAAAGGTACGATGCAGCTTTGTTTACCACGGCATCGCGGACAGTCTCGATCGGAGTGTTGGTGACCCTTGCTCCGGCTGCATTCAGATGTCCGTTGCCCCCGAATTCCTTCGCGAGCTGATTGATTGGAATGTTCCCTTTAGAACGGAAGCTCACCTTGACACAATCGCTCAGCTCGGTGAACATGAGGCCGATCTTCACGCCGCCGATCGAAAGCGCATAGTTGATCATATTGTCGGTATCTTCTTCGGCCGTAGAAGTCTCTGCAAAATCCTTTCGCCTGAGAGCGATCGAAGCAACCCTTCCCCCGAGATGAAGGGAGATCGACTCCAGCGCCCGTCCCAACAGTCTCAGTCTGTTGACGGAACCTTCCTCAAAAATTTTTTGATAAATAGCCGTCGGGTCGGCCCCGCTCTGCAGCAATTCGGCCGCGATGCGGTGCGTTTCTGAATCGGTCTTCGGGAACCTGAACGATCCGGTGTCCGTCATGATCGCAGCATACAATGCCTGGGCAACGGGAAGCGTGATGGCATTCGAGTCCAGGGATTTCAAGAGGTTGAACATAATTTCCCCCGTCGCCGTCGCCGACTCGTCGATGATGTAGAGGTCTGCAAACGGGGCTCGGTCGAGATGGTGGTCGATGCACACTTTATACGATGCGCTCCGGGACACGGCATCGTTAAGGGCTGGAAAACGGGAAGGGGAATTCGTATCGAGCGCTATGAAGACTTCGGCGTCTGTGATGATCGGAACATGTTTCTCGGGGATGAACGTCGAAACGGGGAAGAGGGCGTGTAAAAAAGTATAATACGCGGGAGTCTGGCTCTGGTTGATAACGGAAACTTTCTTTCCGATTCCGGTCAAATACAGCGCAAGCGCGACCTCGCTTCCCAACCCGTCTCCATCCGGATTGACGTGCGTCGTCAGGACAAAAGTGTTCTTTGAAGCGAAGACTTTTCTGATCGTTTCGAATAATTCTTTCATGCGGATGAATGGAGGGGTATAAATCGAACCGGGGGATGTCCGGAAAAATCTGTGTTTCTCAATATTCAAGACATCTGAAAAATTGTTCCTCGATTGTCATTCTGAGTAGAGCGAAGAATCCATTGGTTTAATTTGGCAATAAAAACTGGATTCTTTGTCGCTGCGCTCTTTAGAATGACATGACGAATCGATTTTTCAGACGCTTCTAATCTTGCATCTCGCCGCAAACAACGTTCGATCGACTCTGTAAAAACCTTCTTGGCATTCTTAGCGCCTTTGCGGTTCCAGAAACACGCGTTGACTTATCGGGAACAGGCAATAATTGGAAGAGGATGCTCATTGAGCGAAGATTCAATAAAAAGGTGTGACCTCGTCCCGCATGTCGATCGCCACACCCATGAATTGTTACGGCCGATTTCCAGTTACTGAATCGTCCACGTATCACCGGAGCCGAGGAGCTTTTCGAGATCTCCTTTACCTTTTTTCTCTACAGCGGTTTTGATCTGCTGAGTCATCTGCGATTCGTACGTCGGTCGTTCTATGCTCAGGAAAATGCCGACAGGCCTCGGCAATAAGTGATTGTACGTCATATTCGCTAAGATGAATGCGAGCGTCGAATCGTTTTCGTTATGGACAATGAGGTCGCTGACGGAGTGCTTTCCGTCTTTCAACGAGACAGCCGTCGGCGTGAATCCGTCGAGGTGCACGCCCTTGTCCCGCTCCTTCCCGAATACAAGCGGCTTGCCGTGCTCGAGATAAACGACATTTTCCTCTTTCGATTCTTTTTCGGTGAACGTGAAGAACGCGCCGTCGTTAAAGACGTTGCAGTTCTGATAAATTTCGACGAACGATGTTCCTTTATGCTCGGCAGCGCGCTTGATGATCTGCTGAAGATGTTTCGGGTCGCGGTCCATCGTCCTTGCGACAAAGGTTCCGCTTGCCCCGAGCGCGAGACTGACCGGGTTGAACGGATAGTCGATCGAGCCGTACGGGGTCGATTTCGTGATCTTCCCGACTTCTGAAGTCGGAGAGTATTGTCCTTTTGTCAACCCGTAAATTTGGTTGTTGAACAGCATGACGTTGACGTCGATGTTCCTGCGGATAAGATGGATCATGTGATTCCCGCCGATGCTCAGCCCGTCGCCGTCGCCGGTCACAACCCACACGGACAGGTCCGGCCTCGCCAACTTCAAACCCGATGCGATTGCAGTCGCCCGCCCATGGATACTGTGAAAGCCGTACGTGTCCATGTAATACGGAAACCGGCTGGAACATCCGATGCCTGACACGAACACGGTTTTTTCCCGCGTCACGTTGAGGTCCGGCATGATCCTCTGCACTTGGGCGAGGATGGAATAATCGCCGCAGCCCGGACACCAGCGCACGTCCTGGTCCGACTGGAAATCTTTCGCTGTATATTTTGTCTCCGGTATCGAACTTTTCGAGACAACTTCTTCGACCAACGTACTCATACTTTATTTACCTCCTAATATTTCGTCTATTTTATTTTCGATCTCGGAGGACTTGAACGGCAAGCCCTGCACTTTGTTCAACCCGACCGCAGGCACCAAATATTTTGCGCGCAGCACTTTAATGAGCTGGCCCAAATTGATCTCCGGGACGAGCACGTGCTTAAAATTATAGAGGATCTCTCCGACATTTTTCTGAAGCGGGTTGAGATAGTGAAGGTGAAGATGCGAGACAGATTTCCCTTCCGCACGTTTCGCCTCGACGGCCGACCGGATCGCGCCGTACGTCCCCCCCCAGCCGACGACGAGGACGTCGCCTTTTTCATCTCCTTCAACCACAGCCGGGGGGATATCGTTTGCAATGCGTTCGACCTTTTCCGCCCGTAAATGGACCATCTTATCGTGGTTTTCGGGTTCGTAATTGACGTTGCCGGTCTTGTCCTGCTTTTCGAGGCCGCCGATGCGGTGCTCGAGCCCCGGCGTTCCCGGGATCGCCCACTCGCGTGCGAGCGTTGTCTCATTCCGCAGGTAGGGGAGATAGTTGTCGGGGTTCGTCCGGAATTTCGGCGAGATGTCGGGAAGCTGTTTGACATTGGGAAGATTCCACGGCTCGGAACCGTTGCCGAGGTAACCGTCCGAAAGGACCATAACAGGCGTCATGAATTTCAACGCTATCCTTGCAGCTTCAAAAACAGTGGTGAAGCAATTGCTCGGCGTCGATGCGGCGATGACCGGAATCGGCGCTTCGCCGTTTCTTCCGTAGAGTGCTTGGAGAAGATCCGCCTGTTCCGTTTTCGTCGGAAGGCCCGTGCTTGGACCGCCCCGCTGGATGTTGATGATAAGGAGCGGAAGCTCGACCATCACCGCTAATCCAATGGCTTCGGTCTTTAATGCAACGCCCGGTCCGCTCGTCGTCGTCACCGCGAGAGCTCCTCCGAACGACGCTCCGATCGCGCTGGTGATGGCGGCAATTTCGTCTTCCGCCTGGAAGGTCTTCACACCGTACTCCTTATACATCGAGAGTTCATGAAGAATGTCGCTTGCGGGAGTGATCGGATAACTTCCGAGGAAAAGGTCGAGACGCGATTTAACGGAAGCGGCGACAAGCCCAAGAGCGACGGCGGTGTTGCCGGTGACGTTCCGGTATTTCCCGTGCGGAAGGTCTGCTGCTTTGACTTCGTACCGAACTGTAAAGATCTCCGTCGTCTCGGCATAGTTCCATCCCGCTTTCAGGACGCGCGTGTTCGCCTCGACGATGTCGGGCTTGTTTTTGAACTTCGACGATATCCAGTGGATGGTATTGTCGATGGAACGGTCGTAGATCCAATACATCATCCCGAGCGCGAAGAAATTCTTCGTCCTGTCGACGATCTTCGTCTGCAGGTTCATATCCTCAAGAGCCAGGCTCGTTAATTTCGTGATATCGACCTGGAACACCTGATACTTGCTGAGGGAATTGTCGGTCAACGGGTTCGATTGGTACCCCGCGAGCTTAAGGTTCTTATCGTTGAAGCCGTCCGTGTTCACGATGATCGCGCCTCCGTCGACAAGGCTGCGGAGGTTCACTTTAAGGGCGGCGGCGTTCATCGCGACAAGCACGTCGCATTGATCGCCGGGCGTGTTGATCTCGGTGCTCCCGAAGTGGATCTGGAATCCGCTGACGCCGAAGAGCGTTCCCTGCGGCGCGCGTATCTCGGCCGGGTAATCGGGGAGCGTGCTGAGGTCGTTCCCCATGATCGCCGAGGTGTTCGTAAACTGTGTTCCGGTCAACTGCATCCCGTCGCCGGAATCGCCCGCGAATCGAATCGTCACTTCGTCCAGGGCTTTTGTCTTCTTCACCATGTGAATTTATCCTATCAGTTTGTCTTACGACAGTGCATTAAGAAATGGCAGCCAGCGTGAAAAATAGGCTGAAATAATTGTCAGATAATTTGTAATGATCAAAACGCCGAGTACGACGAGCATCGCCCCTCCCGCTAACTCGATGGCATGAAAATATTTTTTCACTTTGTTGAACACGTTAAAGAACATGTTGATGCTTAATCCCGTCAGAAAAAAAGGAATGCCGAGTCCGAGCGAATAACTCGCGAGCAATCCGATGCCTTTATAGACGGTGTCCTGCTGGCTCGCAATGACGAGGATCGCCGCAAGCACCGGTCCGATGCACGGTGTCCAGCCAAACGCGAAAGCCGTCCCGACAAGGAACGAGCCGAACATGCCGAGTTTTTTCTGCTGAACATGGATCCTCTTTTCATAGTTGAGGAAGTTGATCTTGAACAGCCCCATCATGTGAAGTCCGAAAATAATGATGAGGACTCCCGCAACCTTGCTGATGGTAGAATAATATTCGTTGAACGTCTTGCCGAGCGTCGTTGCAGTCGCCCCAAGCAAGACAAATACGAGCGTGAACCCGCCGATAAAAAAGAGCGAGTTCACAATAATTGAACGTAACGCGGACCTGTTCTGTTCCGCGCCCTGCATTTCATCAAGCGAGACTCCGGAAATAAACGAGATATAACCCGGCACGATGGGAAGCACGCATGGAGAAATAAAGGAGAGCAATCCAAAAGCAAAAGCCGTGAAAATGCCTACATTCTGCAATCAAAACCTCAATTTCATACACTAAGATACTTCAATTCTCAGTGAATATCAAGGCACTGGCTGCAGGATTTTATTTCCGAGGTAAAGCGGGAGCGTCCGGGGTGGGACCGATACCGGCAACCGTGAGGAGCAAAAAACCTCCTCCTATTTTGCCAGAACCATTTTTATCAATTGCGATTTGCCGCCGAACTCCAGCCGCGTAAAGTACACGCCGCTGCTTAAGCGCGTCCCATCGAACACGACCAGATAATTCTGCCCTCCGTTTGCATTTCCGTCAAACAGCGTTGCGACTTCTTGGCCGAGAATATTATAGACTTCGAGAGTCGCTTTTCCGGCATCGGGAACCGTAAATTGAATCGTTGTCGATGGGTTGAAGGGGTCGGGATAATTTTGTTTCAGCGAGAATATTCTGGGGACATTGATTGTCGCCTCGACTTCGTTCGAATACCGGAACGTCCCGCTCCTGTCGATCTGCTTCAAGCGGTAAGAATATTCACCGGTGCTTACCGTCTTGTCGATAAAAGAATACTCATGAGGCACGTTGCTTGTCCCTGCCCCGGCGACGGAACCGAGCGTCTGCCAATTCTGATTTTCCGTCGTTCTTCGCTCGATGTCAAAGCCGGCATTTTCGATTTCGCCTGCGGTTTTCCATTTTACTACGACCGACGAGCCGATCTTATCCGCATGAAACTCCTCCAACTCGACCGGCAGTGCGTCGGACAGCGGCCGCCTCCATACTCCTGCCTGATATGTTCCGGCAAGGACATACGAGCCGCTCACTGTCATCCCCCCGACCTGAGCATTGCTCAACCCCGTGTTGATCGCTGACCAATTGGCGCCATCGTCCTGCGAAAGAAATATTTGCCCCAGGTTGTTGTTGATGGCATTTCCCTCTCCTGCAAAGATGCTCGAGCCGCTGACCGCGAGCGAATAAATTCTCACCCCGGATGTCGTCAGGCCTGTGTTCACCTGCGTCCATGTTTTGCAGGTGTCCGCTGAAACAAAGACACCGTTGTCCGTCCCGGCAAAAACTTTTGTCCCCTTGAGCGCCATCGACCAGACGTTGGCGCCGGACATCCCCGAATTTGAGGCGCTCCAGCTTACGCCGCTGTTGGTGGAAAGGTACACACCTGCGCCGTAAATTCCCGCGAAGATGTCGGACCCGACCGCCAGAAGCGCATCGATGCCTACGTAGGCTGTTGTCGGCAGTCCGCTGCTTGCCGATAACCAGCTTGCGCCATTGCTGTTCGAGATAAAGACTTCCCCTCCGCTCGAGAATGTCCCTGCCGTTCCGGCGAACACGTTCGTTCCGGCGACAAGCATCGAACGGATGTATGTGTTCGTGAGGCCGGAGATATACTCGCTCCAGCTCGTTCCATTGTCTGTCGAACGAAATATCCCGTTCAACGTTCCCGCAAACAGAAACGTATCTTTCACTGCCATGACATTCACCGGGTATAGCGACGAGTTCGCGGGTATTCCGCTCGACGCTGAGGTCCATGTCGCCCCGTCGTCGTTGGAGCGGTAGACTCCGTAGTCCGTTCCTGCGAACAGATACGCCCCGTTGCTGACAAATGTATTCACCGTTGCGATTGGGATCCCGATTGCTGACCAGTCCACCCCTCCGTTTGTCGACCGATACATGCCGCTGCCGTTCGTCCCGGCAAACAGTCCATTCGCCGATTGAAGGAGCGATTGAACATCGATGGTTGCGATTTCATTCGTGTGTGTTGTCCACGTCGTGCCGCCGTCGATGGATCGAAAGACTCCGGCTTCCGTCCCGGCAAAGAGGACCGAATCGGTAGCGGCGAGGCAGATGATCGATTTATTCGTCAGACCAGAATTGACCGGAGACCAGCTCGCGCCCCCGTTCGTCGAAAGGTACACACCGGCGCTGTAGACTCCGGCATAGAGGTTCGAACCAATCGACGCGAGGCCCGTGACCTCCGAGCCTTGAGGTGTTGCCGCCGTGAACCAGTCCGATCCATTGTCGGTAGTGTACGAGACGGTTCCGTCAGTCGCACCGGCGAAAAGTGTTGAACCCATCGTCCCCAGCGAGATAATGTTGTTGCTAAAGAGAGTGTTCGGTGTTGTGCCATCGGCAAAATTCCAGGTAGCACCAGTGTCGGCGGACACAAAGAGGCCCTGGCCATCGCTCCCCGCAAAGACATTCAAACCGCCGCTTCCGTTGGGGACTAACGAAAGACAACCTACAGTTTTACCGGAAAGCCCTACGTTCGTCCAGCTTGTTCCCTCGTTCGTCGAACGATAGACACCGTTCGTTGCATCGACTTCAAGAAGAATATGACCGCAAGCAAGAATTGCCGACCCGAAGACATTCGGAAGAACGTCGGTCCACGCTGCGCCGTTGTCGGTCGTTCGAAATACACCGACACTCGTTGCGGCAAAAAGTCCCGAATCGTTCACCGCGATGCTGTTGACGGTCCCCACCGCGGGGCTGCTCATCTGAACCCATTGTGCGTGCGACGAGTGTGGAACTGCGGTGATACTGAACAACAGAACGAAAACGCCCAGAAGGTTTTTCATCTGCCTCTCGCTCCTTCGTATAAGGTCTGCGGCCCGTTCGTACCGGTGCGCAGCCGGGTTATCTCGGAAATGTGAATTGCCTGGATGTATCATATTTCTCGGGACAGAAATTTTCTTTGTCGTGCATCCGTCATGCGCCCTCACGGCATCGGCCTTCTAGGCGGAGGTCCGATGAATGTGAGCAACGGGTTCGTCACTTGCGCCAAAATGCAGGCGCGTTGCCTTTTTTGCTCGAGTTTTGCTGGCTTGAAGCGCCGATTGATGCATATGCGAATCTTTAATTCTCTTTGAGCGTCGGTTCCTCTTTTAATTCTGCAAATTGTTCGTCATCGCTTCTTTTTCAACAGCTTCCGGCGTTTCCCGCCGTTCGACGCGTTCACGCGATGAAAGGTCTTCAACGGCAACCCATAAATTTTGATGAAGCCCTCAGCCGCCGAATGGTCGAACGTATCCTCGACGGTGTACGTAGCAAGCTTGGTATCATAGAGGGAGTATGGAGACGTGCGTCCGCCGACAGTGAGGTTCCCTTTGTAAAGCCGCACGGTGACGACGCCGCTGACATGTTTCTGTGTTTCATTCACGAATCCGTCGATCGCTTGCTTGAGAGGAGAGAACCAAAGGCCGTTGTAGATGATCGTTGCATAGTCGTCCGCAAGCTTGGATTTATAATGGAACACTTCTTTGTCAAGCGTCAGCCGTTCAAGCTCCCTGTGCGCAAAGTGCAACGTCACCGCCGCAGGCGCCTCGTAGACTTCCCGTGACTTGATGCCGACGAGCCGGTTCTCAACAAGGTCGATCCGCCCTACGCCGTTTGCGCCGGCGATGGCGTTGAGTTTCTCGATGAGCGCAACGCCGGTCATTTTCTTCCCATCGAGACCTATGGGCACGCCTTCCTTGAACTCGATCGACACATATGTCGCTTTGTTCGGCGCCTCTTCGGGGGCGACGGTCCGCTGGTATGCATCGGCGGGGGGCTCTTTCATCGGGTCCTCGAGGATGCCGCATTCGATCGCCGTTCCCCAGATGTTCTCGTCGATCGAATATGGATTTTTCTTCGTCGCGGAGACCGGAATGTCGTGACGTTCGCAGTATGCGATCTCCTCTTCTCTGGATTTAAATTCCCATTCGCGCAGTGGCGCAATAACCTTGAGTTCCGGAGCGAGAGCCATAACCGAGACCTCAAACCGCACCTGGTCGTTCCCCTTGCCGGTGCAGCCGTGGGCCACGGCAGTGCAATGTTCGCGCCTCGCAATATCGACGAGCGATTTTGCGAGAAGCGGACGTCCAAGGGAGGTCGCCATTGGGTAGATGTGTTCGTAGAGCGCCCCTGCCTTGAGAGCGGGGAAGATGTAGTCCTCGACGAATTCCTTTTGCAGATCCTGGATGTACACTTTTTTCGCCCCCGTCTTGTACGCTTTCTCCGCAACCCCGACAAGCTCTTTCTGTTGTCCGAGATTTCCCGTGACAGTGACGACGTCTGCGTTGTATTTTTCCTGAAGCCACTTCACAATGACTGAAGTATCGAGCCCGCCTGAATAAGCGACGGCAATTTTTTCTTTTTTCAAAACAGTCTTCCTTTTATCGGTTAGTGAATGAGGTGATAAACGGAACGGAGAACGTTAAGCCCGTCCCGTCCGCTCAACGAGAGCGTTTTTAATATCGTGAAGCGTTGATTGAATTTTTCTGATTGTCGAAGGAAGGACAACGACGGTATCGTCCCCCGCAACCGTGCCGAGCAGGTGCGGGTTGTGGAGCGAGTCGAGGAACGATGCAACTCCCGGAGCTCTTCCCGGCAGGGTTCGGATAACGATCATCGTCTCATTGGCGTCCACGCTTGTTACTTCGAAGCCGATGAGCGATTTCATCTTGCGCTCTTCGCTTTCGGCGCTCAACGCATACCGCAGCCCTTCTCCGGAATGGATTCGCACGACGCCGAGTTCCTTCAGGTCGCGGGACAACGTCGCTTGCGTAACGGTGAACCCGCGCTTCTTAAGGTCTACGACAAGATCTTCCTGGCTCCCGACGGCTTTTGTCTGGATGATCTCTTTGAGAGCGAATTGTCTCTTCCCTTTATCCATTTTCAACTCTTGTTACATGCGTTTGGTAATGCTTTCCCTGATCATTTGCGTCCCGATACCTTCGTCGGTGAAGATCTCGAGCAGGAGGGAGTGCTTGATCCGTCCGTCGACAATGTGAACTTTTTTTACTCCGGCGTTCAGCGTCCTGAAAGCCGACTGTACTTTCGGGATCATCCCTCCAAAGATCGCTCCCTGTTCGATAAGTTTTTTTGCTTCGTCCTCCGAGATGGTAGAGACCCGCTTTCCGTTGATGACGATTCCCTCGATGTCGCTCAGGTAGACGAGCTTCTCCGCTTTCAAGGCGTCGGCGATCGTACCGGCGGCAAGGTCGGCGTTGATGTTGTAGACCTTCCCCGCTTTCCCGACGCCGATGGGAGCGATCACCGGCATCATTCCGTTTTTGAGCAACAATTCAATGAACGGGACGTTGACCGACGTTACTTTCCCCACAAGGCCCAGATCAGTGTTCCCCTTCATAATTTTTTCCGCGCGAAGGAGCATGTTGTCCACGCCGCTGAGGCCGATGGCATCCCCGTCGTTTTGGTTGATGAGGTTGACGATCTCTTTGTTGATCTTCCCCGCGAGCACCATTTGAACGACGTCGACCATCGCCGCGTCGGTGTAGCGCTGGCCATCGACAAATCGTGTTTCGATCCCGAGTTTTCCTGCGATCTCGGTGATCTCTTTTCCTCCTCCGTGAACGATGACGATATTGATGCCGATCTTCCGGAGGATCGTGACGTCCTTCCCGAACGTTTCGCGCAGGGTAGGATCGGTCATTGCTGCGCCGCCGTACTTGATCACAAAAGTTTTTCCCTCGTACTTCTGAATGTACGGGAGCGCCTCAATGAGGACTTCTTCTTTTTTCATCTCTCGCAATTGATTGGTGAAAGCAAGTTTTTCTTCTTAATTACGCGCTAACGAGTAAGGACTAAGGAGTAAGGAGAAAGAACCATAAACTACGAACCACGAACCCTGAACCACGAACCCCGAACCCCGAACCAAAAACCCTCAACTCCGATAACTCGCATTAATATCGACATATCTTTTCGACAGATCGCATGTCCATAGCGTGGCCGAATGAGATCCGCCATGAAGATTTACCGTGACTGTAATTTCTTTATTGCTAAGAATTTTCTTTGCCTTCGCTTCGGAGAAGGAAATGTTGTAGTTCTTTCCGAGGATGCGGAGCCCGCCGAAAAAGATCTCCGTTTTGTCTGGATTGAATCGAATTCCGGACCGCCCGACCGCGGCAAGGATCCTTCCCCAATTAGCATCTTCGCCGTGGATCGCGGTCTTCACGAGCATTGAATTGCAGATCGTCCGTCCGGCCGCTTCGGCGTCTTGTTCTGTCCGGGCGCCGTTGACGACAACTTCGACGAACTTTGTCGCGCCTTCGCCGTCTTGAACGATCATTTTCGATAAAACGGTCAGCACATATTCGAACGCAGTATAGAAAGAGGAGTAAGCGGACGAATTTTCTTTAAGGAGGGGATTGTCCGCTTTCCCGTTTGCCAATGCGAGCACCATATCGTTCGTGCTGGTATCTCCGTCGACCGTAATACGGTTGAACGATCTATCGGTGGCGCGGCGCAGCGTTTTGGTGAGAAGCGAGTGAGAGATCTTTGCATCTGTGGTGACAAACGCAAGCATCGTCGCCATGTTCGGCATGATCATTCCGGATCCCTTCGCTATGCCGCCGATGCGTACGGGGACGCCGCCGATCGATACTTCTACGGCAATTTCTTTTGCAAATGTGTCGGTGGTGCATATTCCTTCTGCCGCAGCGTTATTGCCCGTCGTGCTCAGTTCCGCTGTTGCGAGTGATATCCCGCCGTATATCTTGTCCATCGGGAGAAATTGCCCGATGACGCCGGTGGAAGACACGAGCACCTGTGTTTCCGGAATCGACAGCGCTTTCGCAGTTGCTTTCGCCGAGTTGATGGCGTCTTTCATTCCTCGTTTGCCGGTGCACGCGTTCGCATTGCCGCTGTTCACGAGTATCGCAGATGCGACATGTGATTTCTTCAGAGTGGATTGATCAAATGTCACGCAGGCGGCTTTCGTCGCGCTCTTTGTGAACACTCCGGCCGCGAAAGCGGGAACATCGGAAACAATGAGCGTCAGATCCTTCTTACTTTTTTTTATCCCGGAATGCACACCCGACGCCCTGATTCCTTTCGCTGCACAAATGCCCCCTTTAATAATTTTCATTTTTAGCTTTTCGCTTTTCACTTTACAACAGCCCTTCCGATTCTTCGAACCCGAACATGATATTCATATTTTGCACCGCCTGTCCGGCTGCGCCTTTCACGAGATTGTCAATCACGCTGAGAAGCACAAGCGTATTGTTCGTTTCGTCGATGCGAAAACCGACGTCGCAGTAGTTGGTGTAGTTGACGTTTTTGATCTCAGGGATCGCCTTCTCGTTGAATCGGACGAACGGAGCTGAAGCATAATGTTTAGTGAACGCTGAAACTATTTCGTCGTGGCCGGTCTCTTTCTTCAATCGTAAGTAAATGGAGGAATAGATTCCCCGCGTGATGGGGAGGAGATGGGGGACGAACGTGACTTTCACGGGCCGCGAGGCTTGGTCAGAGATGCCCGCTTCGATCTCGGGTGTGTGCTGGTGCTCCGCGACTTTATATGCCCTTACACTTTCGTTCACCTCGGAAAATGAATAATCTAACGACGCGCTCTTACCTGCACCGGAGACGCCTGAAAGCGAGCTTATGACAATTCCTTGTTCTTCAACAATATTTTCTCGAATGACCGGAATAATCGGGAGTATCGCGCTCGTCGCATAACAGCCTGGATTGGCAACAAGCTGGGCTTTATTGATCTGCTCCTTATTCCATTCCGGGAGGCCGTAGACGGCGCATCGCACAGTTTCAGCTGATACATGCTCTCTTTTATAGTATCGTTGATATGCATTGACATCTTTGAGGCGAAAATCCCCGCCGAGATCGATGATGCGTTTTCCGGTTTTTAATAGAGGGGGGACGATATGCATGGCTTCTCCCGACGGGAGCGCGACGAAGATGACGTCGGCATCGGAAACCTGTTCTAATGAATATCGCTCGTATATCAGGTTGGTCCGCCCGCGAAATTGTCCGTAAAGTTCATCGACGCGTTTTCCCGCGCTGCTGTTCGCAAAAACCTTTTGGATAGCGATTCTTGGATGAGAGAGAAGGATCCTGATAAGCTCTGCTCCGGAATAACCCGAAGCGCCAATAATTGAAACGTTCATAGGGCAGCCGCCAAAAGTCTCTAAAAATTCGTGCTGAATAAATATACAGTCTAATGCATAATTATGCAAGCATTTTTTTAGCGAAAAGATCTCGTTTCCAACGAGGACGTTGGGAACGAGAGATAACCACAACACCCACCATACATCTCGTTCCCAATCTCCGATTGGGAACGCAAGTCGTTTTTTTGAATCAGACATTTACGAATCAGCTTTCCCAACGAGGACGTTGGGAACGAGGGATAACCACACCACTACCAACAGTTAATGGTTCTTGGTTCCCGCCGACTATTTTTGTATTTTGTAGCGTAAGAATGAGAATAGCAGGCTTTTTACTGATTACTGATCACTGTTGACTGAAAAGAAATGGGTTTTAACTGTGGTATCGTCGGACTCCCGAATGTCGGGAAATCTACTCTTTTCAACGCCATCACTGCGGCCGGAGCCGAAGCCGCGAATTATCCGTTTTGCACTATCGACCCGAACGTCGGCGTCGTGGCCGTGCCTGATTCGAGGATCGATGAGTTAGTCAAGATTTACAGCCCTCCAAAAATTGTCCCATCGACGATCGAGTTCGTGGACATTGCGGGCCTCGTAAAAGGGGCCAGCAAAGGAGAAGGCCTCGGCAACCAATTTCTTTCGCATATCCGCGATGTCGACGCGATCGCGCACGTCGTCCGGTGCTTCGACGACGCGAATGTCGTCCATGTCGACGGGAGTGTCAACCCGAAACGCGATGTCGAAGTGATCGAAGCCGAGCTTATTTTTAAGGACCTCGATACGGTCGAGAAAAAGACCGCCGAAGCGGAAAAAAAGTCTAAGACCGGCGACAAAAAATTGAAGGCTGAATACGAATTCTGCGTGCGACTGAAGAATCATCTCCTCGGCGGCAGACTCGTTCGGTATTTATCCATTGAAAGCGAGGATGAGCGTCTCTGGTTGAGAGACATGCATCTCCTGACCAACAAGCCGGTAATGTATGTGTGCAACGTTCACGAAAAAGATGTGGCTGGGTCGAACGATTATGTAAATCAGGTTCGCGACATTGCACGAAAAGAAAATGCAAAGGTCGTCGTTGTCAGCGCGGCAGTCGAGGCAGAGGTCGCGGAGCTTCCGCTTGAGGAGAGGGGGGAGTTCCTTGCCGGCCTGGGGTTGAAGGAATCAGGTCTTCAACAAGTGATCCGGGAGGGTTATGACCTTCTTCAGTTGCTCACTTTTTTTACCGCGGGACCGAAGGAAGTTCATGCCTGGACCGTCCGAAAAGGAGCGAGCGCTCCGGAGGCCGCCGGGGTTATTCACTCAGATTTCGAGAAAGGGTTTATCAGAGGAGAAATCATAAAATACAATGATCTCATTCGCTTGGGGAGCGAACAGGCGGTGAAAGACGGCGGTCTGCTTCATATCGAGGGGAAGGAATATTTGATAGAGGATGGCGACATCGTCCATTTTCGCTTCAACGTGTAATGCGGTCTTACAAAAATACAAAAGGCATCTTAAAAATTAATCAAGATGCCTTTTCTGTTCCAGTAACACCCTCGACAAATAGCCGGTGCATCACTGCAAAGACACTGAGACCACAAAGGGGATTGGGTTGAGCTTAGTAAATCTTCTTAGCTTTCTTAGCGCCCTTGCGGTTCCTCAAAAAATAGAAATATAAGCCTTGACGACGTTATCCCGCCCAACCCAGTTTCTTCTTCGCCTCTGGTGACATCATCGCAGGACTCCATTGCGGCTGCCACACGATCCGCACATCCGCATCGCTCACGCCGGGAATTTTTTTGACGCTGTCCCGGACGTTATTGGCGATCATCGAAGACATGCCGCATCCCGGCGACGTCAACGTCATTTTCACACCGACCCAATCGTCGATGATCTTGACGTCATAGACGAGTCCGAGGTCTACGATGCTCACCGGAATCTCCGGGTCATGCACGTCCTTCAGAGCTTCATACACAGCTTCTTTGGTAATACTTGCGGATTGTTCGGCCTGGTTTTCCATCGTCTCCTCACTTCTGTATGTCCTAATATACGAAGTTCTGGTGACAAATGTAATTACCTCTTCTACTTTGCAGGCATTATGAACTGAGCCGCCGTTGAAAGCTCTTTCGCGCTTGACGTGTGTTTTAGTTTGCATGGAATTGTAAATCGTGTTATATTTAAAAAAAAGGTGCTACCGATGAAAGATCTTACCCGATTCGGCGTTTCAATGGAGAACGATCTTCTCGAAAAGTTCGACCTCCTTATAGCCCGTCGTGGATACACCAACCGTTCCGAAGCGATTCGCGACCTCGTCCGGGAAAAACTTGTCGATGAGTCCGTTCAAAAAGCTACGACAACGACATTCGGCATTATCTCGTACGTGTACGACCACCATCAACGGGAACTCGACGCCACGCTGACAGAATTCCAGCACCATAACCTCAAACGGATCGTATCAAGCACCCATGTCCACATCGACCACGACACGTGCCTCGAATCGGTCATCATGAAGGGAAAAGCGTCGGAACTGAAAAAAATCGCCGATAAGATCCTCAGTTTCAAAGGGGTAAAACATGGTAAACTCATTCTTACCTCCGCTTTCACATAGCGCAAAAGGGGAGCCTCATGGCATCATCAAAACTATTCGACCATTGTTCGCCCATGGAAAATCAATTTCTATTTTTCCGAATACGCTTGCTTGCTGGATTGCTGCTCGTTGGTGTCATCAATGTATTCAGCCAAACTACGGGAAAGATTTCCGGCTCTACGATCGATAAAACGTCGCAGACGGCCGTTCCGTTCGTCAATATCACGGTCGAAGGGACTGCACTAGGCGCCTCCTCGAAGCTCGACGGCAGTTTCGTCATTAGTCGTTTGCATGCCGGAACGTATAAGCTCGTTGCCAGCGCCGTTGGATATTCAAGAGCGGTGAAAGAAGTTACGGTGCAGCTTGAAAAACCTGTGCGTGTGATTTTCGAAATGACGGAAGCGACGGCAACGACACCGGAAGTTGTTGTAACAGCTCAGGCTCCATTTTCGGCCGCATCCTCCGGATCGATGAATGCGTTGGACTTTGCGTTACGTCCAAAACAATCGACACAGGACCTTTTACGGATGGTCCCGGGATTGTTCATCGCCCAACATGCAGGGGGCGGAAAAGCAGAACAGATCTTTTTACGGGGTTTCGATGCCGACCACGGCACTGATGTGAATATTTCTGTGGATGGTATACCGGTGAACATGGTAAGCCACGGTCACGGACAAGGATACGCAGACCTCCATTTTGTGATGCCCGAAGTGCTCCAAGGAATGACGGTCTATAAAGGACCTTACTTTGCACAGTTCGGAGATTTTGGAACGGCCGGAACAGTGCAATTTAAAACCTTGGACGATATCGACCACAACTCTGTCAACGTCGAAGCGGGGACGTTTGGGTTAGAAAGAGTGTCGGGGTTGGAGAGAATTCCCTTAGCGACCGATCAGACAACTGCATTTATTGCCGGAGAGGTTCTCCATAATAAAAGTTATTTCGACCACAGTCAGGATTTCGGACGCTACAATCTTTTTGGAAAGATGAAAACATATCTCGGCGACAGTCAAACGCTCACGTTGTGGGCATCCGGATTTAATTCCTCATGGAATGCATCGGGGCAAATTCCGGAACGTGCAGTCGCGGAGGGGATCATCGGACGGTTTGGCTCAATCGACCCGTCGGAAGGGGGCAACACGTATCGGCAGAACATCAACATGATCTATTCGCATCCATCGGAGTCGTCCGACCTTATGGCTCAGGTGTATGTATCGCGCTATAACTTCCAGCTCTTCTCCGATTTTACTTTCTTCGCGAACGATCCGGTGAATGGCGACGAAATTGAGCAGGATGACAGACGAACGCTTGCCGGCGGCCGCGTCGAATACACGACGACGTCGGTCTTCAACGACCCTTCCGCCACCACGCTTGTCGGCGCCACGCTTCGTAATGACTGGATCCACAACGCCCTCTGGCATGTTGTGAAACGCCAACGCCTCAAAGACAGCGCAGACGCAGATATCCGCCAAACGAATTTTGCAATGTACGTTCAGCAGGATTATCGCTTAAGCCAGCTCGTCAAATTTCAAATCGGATTTCGCGCGGACAATTTTCTGTTCAACGTCGACGACCTTTTGCACGCGGGAACTCCAAACAGCATAAGCGGAATCGTCGATCAGTCTATCTTTAGCCCGAAAGCAAACGTTATCTTGTCGCCGTCGCAGACAACCGACGTGTTCCTGAATTTCGGCACGGGGTTCCATTCCAACGATGCGAGGGTCGTGCTTGCGGACCGGTCCAATATAACACTGCCGCGGGCGGTCGGTGCCGAGGTGGGCGCACGTTATACTCCCAACGCGCAATTCACAACATCGATAGCGTTTTGGGGCCTAGACCTTCAGCGGGAGTTTGTCTATTCGGGGGATGATGGAACGACTGAAGAGGAAGGGCCGACGCGAAGGCTCGGGATAGATTTCGACAATCGCCTGCAACTTTTAGATTGGCTCTGGAGCGATTTTGATATTAATTTCTCGCACGGGCGATTCCGTGACCTGCCCGACGGAAGCAATTTCATTCCCCTCGCGCCGACGTTGTCTTCCACCGGAGGCCTGACGGCACGACATTCATCGGGGTTTGAAGGCAGTTTTCGTTACCGGAGCATTGACAGCAGACCGGCAGACGAAGAAAATAGTATTCGCGCGCACGGTTACACGGTCTTCGACGCGAACCTCGCTTATCATTTCCTCACGTACCGCGTTATGGTAACGGTCGAGAACGTGTTTGATGTAGAATGGAATGAAGCACAGTTCTATACCGTTTCGCGTCTGCAAAACGAAACGGCGCCCGTTCCCGATTTAGATTTTACTCCCGGAACTCCTCGTGTGATCCGATTAAGTTTTTCAACTTCGTTCTAGTCTGCTTCTGCAAAAAATTCGAATCGGATTTTTGGTCAATTTGCAGCGCCCTGGGTTTGCTTCGAAAGATAATTTTCCAGCCCCATCTGCTCGATCTGCGAGCGCTGGATCTCAGCCCAGTCGACGTGCCCTTCTTCCATTTTGAGAATTGTCGTGAGCAGGTCTGCGGTCGATTGGTCGGCGACTTCGCGGGCAAGTGCTATACCGGCGTTGTACGATTTAATGGCCTCGGCCTCCGCTTCTTGGTCGTTGCTCACCATTGCTTCCACGGTTTTGCCGATCGTCATCGGGTTGAGTTTTGAAACCTCCGGGGTTCCTTCAAGGAATAGAATTCTCTGAATGAGCCATTCGGCATGATGCATTTCATCCATTGCCTGCTTTTCGATCGCTTTGTGTAGTTTATCGTATCCCCAATTTTCGCACATTTCCGAATGGACCATGTATTGGCTGATTGCGGTAAGTTCGTCTGCCAGTAGTTGATTGAGTGTTTTGATAAGTTTAGCATTGCCTTTCATTGTCGTTCTCCTTATGGTATGTCGCGATTGAGCCTCAAGTATTTCATTCGGTGATGAGTGAAGAGTATTGTAATTTAAAGTTACAACGATTTCAAAAAAGCTTCAAGCGCATCCCGATCTTCTTTGTTTAGTTTACTAAAGTTTGTTTTCGCTGCTTCGGCTTCCCCTCCATGCCACATGATGGCCTCGATCAAGGTCCGTGCTCTTCCGTCGTGCAAATAATAAGCGGGGAAATTAACCGTCGCGAACAATCCTAATCCCCAAAGAGGCGCCGTGCGCCACTCTTGCCCGTCGGCTTGATAATCGGGACGGTTGTCGGCGAGACCGGGTCCCATGTCGTGCACCAGCAAATCCGTGTAAGGATGAATCATTTGATTGGACAGTGCGGGAAATGCGACGTTGACTCCCGTGGTCATCGTTTCCCGATGACATCCGGCGCATCCTGCATTCATGAAGAGTTGTTCGCCGTGTATCACTCCGGGGTCCGTTACGTTCCTTCGCGCAGGAACGGCAAGCGTCTGCACATAAAATTTTACTGCGTTCAAAATGCTGTCCGGTAATTCGGGGTCGTCTTTCAGGCTATCGTATTGCGGTTGACCCAAGGACGATTCATCCCGAAAAATTTTATTTGTAATTCCCATGTCCTGATTGTACGCGCCCGCGACTTGCGTGAGTAGTGAGGCGACGTTCGCTTTCCAACCGAACCTGCCAAGCTTCACCGATTGCGTCGACTGATCCCACACATAGTTCGGTTTTCCATGGACCCCATTTCCTTCGTTATCTGCGTTCGACAAAATTTCATAATCGGGCACTGCCTCCAATAGCCCTAAGCCGAAAACGGGCGGAGCGAGTCTCGGAGAAATGAGAACGCCGCCGGCTCCAGCGTAAAGGTCGGTCAGAGTATACGTCGGTGCGCGTAATTCGTACTGTTCTCCGTCCGGGAATGAAAATGTTTGATAAGAGTAAGAAATCACCACTGTCGCTTCGGGCGTTTTGCCAAACACTGCTTTGTCCTGAACCTGCGTTCCGAACCCGGGGACAGCCAGCGGACCTCCGTGGGCGTCGCCGCCGGGCATGCTTATTCTGACGAGAAGGGACGATTGCGGGTCTCCCGCAGTTGGGATGCCTATGCCGTCGTTATGGTGGCAGGAACTGCAGCTGACGTTATTATAGATAGGACCGAGTCCGCTGTTGACGGGCGCCGGCGCTGCGACGAACGTCGCCTCGAACTTTTCGTCGCCCAACTCATGGACATGAAGATCGTATCCCGAAAGAGTAGGGAATGGATTCCCAAACGCCTTCGACGTATTGTCGAACACTGTGTTGACTCCGCCCGAAAGGCGTTCGTCGAGCTGTTGTTCGGGAAACGGCTCCGGATCCCTGCACGAATTAATGAGCAGAGCGCTTATCCCGAGAGAAAGCGCCAGCCACGGAAAATTCACATTGATCTTCATTTGCGCAGAAATTAATCCTTGATGTTGGCCTGAATGAAGTTTGTCAGGTCTTCATCCAACGTGTTTTTCAGATTGTTAATCGCATTTTGAGTGGAGTGTATCTGAACTTGCTCGGAGTAAATGGCCTCTTCGTAACTGCTGTTGATGCTTCCGAACGACTGTATCGCAGCGTTAAGCTCGGCTTGGATCTTGTTGTCGAGGGAGATGTTTTGCGCGGCGACAATTTCATTGAGTCCGTGGCCGTCGGAAGTGTATTTTCCGAAATAGGCATTTGCCACGCCGGTGATGTTGCATGTAAAATCGGTCGTCGAATTATGGGAAAAGGCCGATTCATCGAGAGTCGAATCGTGCGCCACAAGCGGATCCTGCATTTTCTCGTCCGCTACCTCGTTACAAATATCCGACATCGCCGCGACGATGGCGAGAAATGCATCTTTCCGCGTTGCAAATCGCTCGCTTCCTTTGCCCGCGTCGATGAGTTGCCCTGTGAAATTGCCCGAAGCGGGGTCCCAGCTGTTCCGAAGAGCGGCTGTTGTGTTGTATAAACTTTGCGTGAGCGACGAGAGATATTGTTTCTCGCGCGACGTCAACTGGGATGCATGAGCTGTTCCGAATAAAATATATTCTATCGCGTGAAACCCCTTCAGCGAATACGGAAGCGCGTCGATGTCGGAAACCATCAGCGGATTTGCGCTTGCAAGAAGAGAATCAAGATCTGTTTTGTTGAGGGGCCAGGTATCGATTGAAGGGTCGTAATTGAAATCTTCGATCGGCCCGAATAAGTAACCTTCGGAAGTTTCCCAGGCGCCGCGCGTGATGCGCCATGCATTTTGAGCCGCTGCAAGGTTCTCATCGGTTGAGGCAGTATCTAATGCCGACACCTTTTGGTTTAACGCCGACGCTTTTACCTGCAAGTCTGCATAATTTGGGTTAACAACGACGTTTGCAAAGTCGGTCAACACCTCGCCTTCGAGGTCTCCTGCGGGCGTGGGGGACGGCTCCGTAGGGTTTTTGTTGCAGCCGGCGAAGAACAAGAAGATCAAGGTTGGCACGATAAACGCCAATTTTTTCATAATATCCTCTCTCAGATTGAGGTCAAGAAGCTTGAATGATGATATTTTGACCGGAGATTTTTGTAATGAGTTTCTCGAGTGAGAGGACAGCAGGGCCATGAGTGACATCGCCTTCTAGATCGAACCCGCTTCCATGAACGGGACATCGAAAGCCCTCCCCGGTGAATATTAAAGGATTGGATGCGTGAGTGCACCGAAGGAGGAGCGCGGAATAATTTCCTGCTGTATCCTTTTCAACCGCTATGTCGTACAAGATGCCCGACGCGCGCACGATATGAATGTTGCCTTCCGAGAAAATCGAAAGCGGGACTGCTACAACATCGCCTTGCACGGAAGTTTCGTAAACCGGGATCGATGCGCAGGAGGACAGCGCCTCGGCGAGTGACGCCGAGCCGAATGCGATACAGAGCGAACACGATGTCCTGATGAATTGCCTTCGTTCCATAAGCATGCTTAAAATGAATATCCGAGCCCCACGTTGAGAAATACGTTATTGTTCTTGTACGGCAGCGCAGCAGGATTAGGGTTGAGGATAAGCGCCTGGTTTTGATCGCCGGTATGCTCAAACCTCACGTCTGCTTTGATCACGACATTGCCGATGGGAAAATAGGTCAATCCTGAAATGATATGCCGTTGTTTCAAAGAGCCGTCGGAAATCCCGTTCGCCGGAATTGACGCGTTCATATCCAGCGTTTCAAGCCGGGCAAACAGCACTAGCCGTTTTTCATCGGACCGATGAAGAAATCTCAAAAGATCGTAGCCGACCTCGACGTAAGCGCCATATTCCGATTCAGGAGTATTGTTCGCATAGGCGCGATTGATTTCCGACGCGTTGGGAATAGAAATTATGGTCCCCAATATTTTTCCCGTGAACCCATTGGCGTCATACACCGCGTCCGTTTCAACGAGCCCCACCGGCGTGCCGAAGACCCCCGACGTTAATTGGAGGCTATCCGCTTGCCGCGGTCCGAGTCCGACACTTCCGCCATAATAACCGCTCGCCTGCATTTTTACGTCGCCGGTGTAAAATTGTACGGCGCCTGTCACTGCGAGATTATTTGCGCTTGCATTTCTCCCTTCGAATCGTCCTTCGCGGATGCCGCTTCCGTGAGCGAATGTCGCGCTGCTCAATCCATTGACAAGAGCGACATTGTAATTGAGCGGGGTGAAGTCCGCAGTTCCGTAAAAGCCGATCCCTAACTCTCTCCATGTCGCAGGGATGATATACGTCTCGACAAAAGGTCGTTCATTCCCGTTGAAGTCGCCCGGCAAGTGGTTTTCATTCGTGATGCCGATGCGAGGAAGGAAAAGCCCGGCGGCGATGTAATGAGTTTGATCCAGATTGAATTTCAGATACGCTTGTTCAAACGCGATCTCTCCGCCGTCATCCCCCCCTTCGACTTTTGCGTCTTCCATTTCTAGCTCTGAAAAGAAGGAAACGCTCCCAAAATTATGCCCGACAAAAATGACGACTCTCTCCAGGTCGGCCGACGACGTTCCCTGGTTGAAATCCCTTTGGTACAAAGCGTTTCCGTACCCGCCAATTGCGGTTGAATTTTCTGCGGCATGGAGGGAATCTTCGGCCGTTCGGCTGCTCGTTTGCGCCGAGGCGAGAGATACAAAGCATGCGATCAAGATGAGGAGGGGAGAAACGCGGGGTACAAAATTCATGCACAACTCCTTTCAGTTCTGGAGAGCGCATGAGTTGACAAACCTTCGCTTCTTACGTACATTAAAGACGAAGGAGTGGCTCCACGCGCTCCTTGTTGTTCAACAGAGTGCATCATCGTTCACCTTTAGCGAGGATGATTAAAACGGTGATGCACTTTTTATTTTATACCGCTTTTCATCGCCCGATAATGGATTTCCGGTTTTTTATTTTCGAGCGTTTGGGCGACATCGCAAGATTCACAATGCCCGTTTCCGTCGCCTGTTGCCTTCCGCCGAACGATGTAATTCCGCACTAGCAGCGCGAACGCGACGACGACGACGACCAACGAACCTATTTGTTGCAAGTTCATCATGAGTGTAACGCCATCAAGAAAAGCCCGGCCCTGTAGACCACAAAGGTGACCGAATATGCAAGCAACGTCATATATCCGACCTGGAACATCGGCCATTTCCATCCGTTCGTTTCCCGGCGCATCACCGCGACGGTCGACATGCATTGCATCGCAAGTACGTAGTAGACCATCAGACAAATTGCTGTCAGGGTTGTAAATGTCGGAAGCCCGGTCCGTGGGTCGACATCGTGCCGCATGTGGTCTTGTAATGACGCTCCGCCGTTCTCGTCTTTTGCGTCTTTGATGTTGTAAATGGTTCCCATCGTGCTGACAAAAACTTCCCTCTGCAACACCGACCCGATCAATCCGATGCCGATCTTCCAATCGAAGCCGAGCGGCCGAATCACCGGTTCAATAAGATGTCCGGCACGACCGGCGAAACTCAAGTCCAGTCTTTCCGCCGGAGAGCCATGGTCGACTTTTGGATACGTAGCCAGGAACCAGAGGACGATCGACACTCCAAGAATAATTGTGCCGGCGCGCTCCAGAAAAAGTTTCGAGCGCTCCCACATGTGAAGGATCACGGATTTTAACGACGGCATCTTGTACGGAGGGAGCTCCATGATGAACGCCGGCGTTTCGCTCTTCAAAAGGGTTTTCTTGAAGAACCAGGCCATCGTCAACGCGGCGACTAGCCCGAGCAAATACATTGCGACAAGCGTAAGACCCGGCAGCGAAAAAATTCCGAGAACATGGTGAGGAGGGATGAACGCTGCGATCATCAACGCGTAGACGGGGAGTCGCGCGCTGCAACTCACGAGCGGAGAAACGAGCATCGTCACAAGCCTGTCTTTACGATTCTCAATCGTCCGTGTGGCCATGATTCCAGGAATGGCGCACGCAAACGAACTGAGGATGGGAATAAAAGACTTCCCGTGGAGCCCCACTTTGCTCATCAGTCGATCCATGATAAAGGCCGCGCGGGCCATGTAGCCGGTGTCTTCCAAAAATCCGATGAAGAGAAACAGAAAGAGAATCTGAGGCAGAAACGTCACGACAGCGCCGACGCCGGCAATTGCGCCGTTGACAATGAGATCCCGCAGATCGCCGGGGGGCATGATCAGGATGATCTGTGAATCGACCCAACTGATCGCATCGCCGATCAACAGCATAGGCGCGTTCGCCCACGAAAAAATAGCCTGGAACATAAGCACCATCAAACCGAGGAATATCACGAAGCCCCACACTTTGTGCGTGAGGATTCGGTCGATCTTATCGCTCGTGCTGCTGACGGAGCGGCGCTTCGAAACGACGGAGCTTGCGCATACGCGCTTGATCCATTCATACCGCGATTCAACGAATACTGAATTCCGGTCGATGCCGAGGCGTTCAAGGTGAAGGTGGTCTTTCTTCACGTGATCGATCAACTCCGGAGCGAAGTGATCGTTGTGCTCCGCTAGCGCACTACTCGACGTGAGAAGGACGATCGCTTCATGAAAGGCGAGTGGTTCGGCAAGATGATGTATCTTCTGCAGCATCCCTTTGAGCTCGTCGCATTCTTCCTGCACCGGCTGCGGCAGTTTCCATTGACGCGATTTAAGCGATGGCGCAGAGGGCTCTGCGATCGCCCTTTTCAGTTCTTTAATCCCTACCCCTTTACTCCCTATCGTTGGAATGACCTTGACGCCTAATTCTTCTGACAACTTTCCGGTGTCGATCGTCAAACCGTCTCGCTCGGCGACGTCGAACATATTAAGGGCGATGACGGTCGGAATACGGTTGTCGATAATTTGACTTATAAGATAGAGGTTCCGTTCAAGGTTGCTTGCGTCGACAACGCATATGACGAGTTCAGGGACAGCGGTGTATTTGCTTCTGCCGAGAAGAACGTCGACGGCAACCTTTTCATCGGGGGAGTTTGCAGTGAGACTGTAGGTGCCGGGCAGATCGAGGAGGATCGCTTCGTGGCCGTCGTCAAAAACTATCCGGCCTTCTTTTTTTTCGACCGTCACGCCGGGGTAATTCCCAACTTTTTGACGCAGCCCGGTCAGCGCATTGAATAGCGTGGTCTTCCCGGCGTTCGGGTTTCCGATGATCGCGATATGACGCAGCTGCTTTTCAGTTCTTACGGGGTTCATTATTACGGCTCCCGAAGGACGATGACGGACTCAGCTTCGATGCGCCGAAGAGAAAGGCGGTATCCGCGAACCGAGACCTCGACCGGGTCTCCCATCGGCGCAAATCGTATCATCTCGATATTCGTGCCTCGCGTCAGCCCCATTTCCAACAAACGTTGTTTGATGGCCGATGCCGTCGCGTCGACTTTTTCGATTGTTCCGTGTTCGCCGGGGAGAAGTTTGTTGAGCGTGGTCCGAGCCATGAGCTATTCAAATGAGGTGACGATAATATCGTCCGATATGGAATGGTTGAGGCCGACTCTTGTGTTGCAGACTTCGCAAATGAGGTTGCCTTCGCCGTTCACGACAAGGCGAACGATCGCATTTTCACAGAATCCCATCTCACGGAGCCTGCACGACACTTCGGGCTCAGATTCCAATCTGTGTATCCGCGCAAACCTGCCGACGGGTATTTGTGTAAGGGTCATGACGTTGTCGATCATAAACTGTTATACCTTCTCTTGACATTTTTTGCACACTCCAAAAATCTGAAGCGTGGAGCTTTGGGGTTTGAAGTCGTTTGTTTTACAGACATCCGATTGGATCTTGCTTAGCTTATCGCTGACGAATTCGATGATATCGCCGCATTCCAGACAGATCAAATGATCGTGATGAGGTCTCCCAAACGCTTTTTCATAACGCGAATGATTTTCACCGAATCGATACTTTGAGATTAAACCGCAATCCTGAAGAAGTTCCAACGTGTTGTACACGGTCGCCCGCGATACTTTCGACCCACCGGTTTTCATCTGAAGGAAAAGTCCGTCGGCGTCAAAATGTCCGTCGTTATTCATGATCGACTCTAACACTTGAAACCTCTCCGGAGTGATTCTGTAATTGGCGGACTTAAGGTACTTCGTGAAGCTTTCTCGGGCCGATTCAATATCCATGAGGTATGGTCCTTCACTGTATTGAGCTACCCCGTCATCGTCAAAATTCGTACCACATCTTTTATTTAGACTTAATCTAAATAAATATAAACACTCTGAGACACTATGTCAACTAAAATAAGCAAAATTGGACTGAATTCGTAAATTGGACTAATTTAGTCTTGTTTAGTCCAAACAATTTTATTGCAGGGAAGCCATCTAATTTGTATATTTATTAGGAAAGTGAATCCTATAAATCAGAAAATATCCCTTCAACCAAAGCTGGAAAACGAAAGAAATCGAATGATTGAGCTTGAAAATCAGGTAGCGATTGTCACAGGAGGGTCGCGGGGTATAGGCGCCGCAACTGCGATCCTTTTAGCACGAGCCGGAGCAAATGTCATCATTACATATCGTAATAACCAAAAAGCGGCGGCTGAGGTACAATCAGAAATTTCCGCCCTTGGACGCACGTGCGTTGCAATGCGCATAAATGTCGCTAAACCGAAAAGTGCAAAAAGAGTTGTGGAAAAAGCGATGCAGAAATTCGGTCAAATCGATATTTTGGTCAACAATGCCGGCATTTGGACATACGGAGAAATGGGGAAAATGAGTGAAGAGCTGTGGAGGGAAACCATGGCCATTAATTTGGACGGCGCTTTTCATATGACCAATGCTGTTGTTCCTTATATGAAAAAGCGGAGGTTTGGTAAGATAATTAATATGTCGAGCACTGCCGGACAAAGGGGAGAAGCATTTCATTCACATTATGCAGCCTCCAAAGGGGCATTGATTTCCCTGACAAAATCGCTTTCCACAGAATTGGGAGGCTTTAATATTAATGTCAACAGCGTGGCCCCTGGGTGGGTAAATACAGATATGAGTTCTGAGGCACTCCGAAATGTCCGTTTGATGGATGAAGTGGTTAAGGCAATTCCACTCGGAAGAATCCCATCCCCAGAAGACATTGCGGGCGCAGTCTTATTTCTCGCCTCTGATCTTGCAAGACACATAACCGGAGAAATTCTGAACGTCAATGGCGGCAGCGTGTTAGCAGGATAAAGGGATAATTTTTCATTTTTTCTAGCCAAATTGCGTTTCCCGCTGCAAAAATTGAAATACCCTCTCCTTGTAATTGGGCCAGTAGTTCTCTCGTGTCTTCTTAGTTTTTCGCTTAATAGCCTAGGATTACCGTCAACATTTCGGATTTGGGAATTCTCTTTCCGAACCAACCTCCTGATACTCGTCTTCCTGCTTTATCTTCTACTTAAACGCCCTCTTTTGGATTTATTCAGAGACCTCGGTTTGAATAAATGGGATTGGCGGTCAAATGGCCTAGCGTTTATTTTATCTGTGCTGATTTTGTCGGTCACAATCGGAACTGGGTATCTTCTCGCGATTCTTCAATATCAAAGGACTGATAATTTCCCCACAATTGTGCTTGCTGCAATTTTGGATCTTCCCGCAATTTACTTTTTCTCACTATTTACTCTGTTGATTGAAGAAGTGTTATTTCGCGGGGTGATATTTCTGTTATTCTCCAGAATTGTGTCGAAAATTCCTGCTTATTTTTTAAGTTCGCTTATCTGGGGGATATTCATAACCATTGATTTCTCCATGCAAAAAGGAGGAACTTTAATCTCGATTATTTTTGAATTCCTGCAACAATTTTCGCTTGGTTTTTTACTTATGGTCCTATTCGAAAAAACAGGCTCAATTTGGGTATCGTATAGTTATAGAATAGGGGCAACGCTCTTTCTTTCAATGTTTCTCAGCCAAGGTGCGTTTGAGGCGAATTCCTTATTTGTAGTGGAAAATTCACATCTCCAATCAATCCAAGCGATTGATTTTCTGGTTCTCATTAGTATTGCATTAGCAGTGCTAAAAGAGTTAAAATCATCTAAAAATAGCAATAATCCGCTAAAATTTCCTACCTCGAAAATCAGCTAATTTCGCAAGTTTTTACTTGACAATTTCCACAAAAAACACTTTCTTAGAGCTGGAAAGATGTTAACTGAGAGTTTAAAAGGAAAAGAATAGGGCATGTCTCCTAAGTCAATATATTTGAAAGGAAGGCCAATTGTTCCGGAGCCAATTGGAAAAAACATTGGCGTCGTTGAACTTGTGGATTCATATTTTCAGGCCTATAACGGCGGTAGGCTAAGAGAGGCTTGCCAATTGTTTGCTAAGAGATATCTAGAATCCGATGTAACGGTGGGAATGTCAATAACTGGAGCATTGACACCCGCGGGATTGGGTGGTTCATGCATCGTTCCTTTGATGAAAGCTGGCTTTGTAGATTGGATTGTCAGCACAGGTGCGAATTTATACCATGACACCCATTTTGCGATTGGCAAAACCCTTCATCAAGGAAGTCCGTTTTTGGATGATCGGATATTGAGACAAGAAGGAGTAATCAGGATCTATGATATTTTGTTCGATTATGATGTCCTTTTGTCGACGGACGCTTTTTATAGAAAAGTGATTATGTCCTCCGAGTTTCAAAAACCAATGAGCACAGCGGAATTTCACTCCAAAATCGGTAAATACGTGGCAGAGCGGGAAAAGGCACTTGGGGTTAAACGGAGCAGCGTTTTGGCCTCGGCATACAAGTACGGAGTTCCAATCTACACATCGTCACCCGGCGATAGTTCAATTGGGATGAATGTCGCAGAGCAACAAATTGCAGGAAATCGGTTGAATTTCGATACTCTGGCCGATGTCAATGAAACCGCTTCCATTGTGTTTAATGCAAAGAAGAGTGGAGGGAAAAGCGGAGTCCTCATTTTTGGCGGCGGATCGCCAAAAAATTTCATGCTGCAAACGGAGCCACAAATTCAAGAAGTTTTGGGAATTGGCGAGAAAGGTCATGACTATTTTATCCAGATTACAGATGCTCGGCCGGATACAGGAGGATTATCAGGAGCAACTCCATCGGAGGCGGTAAGCTGGGGAAAAATCGATCCGGACAAATTACCCGACACAGTTGTCACGTATTTGGATTCGACCGTTGTGATGCCAATCATGGTCTCATACGCGCTAGCGAAGCACAAACCGCGGAAGCTTAAGCGCTTAATTGACCACAGAACTGAGAATATGGAAAAGCTAAAAAAAGAGTATTTCAAAGTCAGAAACAAACGCAAATATGCAACTTAACACAGCTAGGGTCATTTTTTGATCTAGCTTAACTTCAACTATCTGAGGAGGTTACTTATGAGCCGATACAGCGAATTGGTAGATTTGGTGCACAGTTTTGAGAAAGATTTCATCAAATTCTACGATAAAGGAAACAAATCGGCCGGAACGCGTGTTCGGAAATCTATGAACGAGCTAAAGAGAAAAGCTCAAGAGATCCGAAAAGAGGTCCAGGAAGTGAAAGCTCAGGCGAAGACCGAAGTCCCGTCAGCCCCAGTAATGTAAGACCTCGTATCCCAAGAGGACAACGAACTCTAATATTCGTTGTCCTCTTTTTTTCCCTTCTTTTTTGCCCTTCCCAGATCCCTTCGGTATATTCGGAACATAATATTTTGCCAATCGTCTAAATGAAAGAATCCAATAAGGCACCGGAACGGATGATTAATCAGGCAGTTGTCTCAAACGCCGAGACCTCTTTTACTCAAAAGAGCGACGACGTTCTGATCACGCTTTTTCAAAGCGGAGATCAGGAGGCTTTCCGGTACCTCGTCGAACGATATGCGCAACGGGTGAGGAATTTGATTTACTCGATCTTCAACGATTCATCGGTTGTCGACGACATAGCTCAGGAGGTTTTTATTCGCGTGTACGAGGCGTTGCCCAAATTCAGGTTTGAATCCTCATTCTATACCTGGCTGTACAGAATTACGGTCAACAAAAGCAGGGATGAGATGCGGAGGAAAAGGGCGAGGAAATTCCTGTCGTTCCACTCAATGCTTGAGAAGGATGATGCCGAGCTTCAATCAAAAATGCGAGTTTACCCTGAAGACGGTGCGGCAAAAGAGTTGGTCAACAAGGGACTTCAACAACTCCCCGAAAAATTCAGAGTTCCGATCATTCTTAAGGATATCGACGGGTTGTCGTATGAGGAAATGGCCGAAATTATGCAATGCGAAATTGGTACCGTGAAATCGCGCCTTTCACGTGCGAGAACGATGCTGCGAAAAATCTTGGCGCCGTTGCTCGACGCTTAACGCATTTTGATGAAGGAACGATGAGATGAAATCTATTTCTACCACAGAATTCCGGAAAATGCTTTCTCTCTACATCGACGGACAACTCGATGAGGAGTCAAAGAAAGAGTTCGAGGAATATCTCGACGATCACTCCGAAGCGAAAAAGGAGATGGAGCAGTGGAAGAAGCTTAGGACTCTTCTGCGGGCGAAAGAAGAGATAACACCGAACGAATGGTTCTCGCAGAAGGTGTATCTGCGAATTGAACAAGAGGGGAAGAAACGCCAGACATTTTTTCCGTTCCCACACCGCTACGTCCCTGTTGCAGCGGCATTAACTCTGGTGATCGCCGGGTTCATTGGCGTCTTCCTGTTCCAACAACGCTCGTCGTTGACGAAGTATATCTTTGACAAGAAGCAGGAGGTCCATCAGATCTATCAGAACAATATCCTCCAAGGAAAGCTTTTCCCACTCTTTACAAACCTCGACAAAGATCAAGTTCTGCAATTTGCTCTCTTCGGCACTTTGCCGCTCGATGCGCAGGCGAACACGGCATTGCGCGTAGATGAAAATAAAGAGGATGGAGCTCGCATAGAATTTGTAAAGAATGAGGCCCCACGTCATCGGAACGTGACGGTCGATCAATTCTATAAAGAGGTCGGAGTTACTCCCGCTCAACACAGGGCCGTTGACTCGATTCTCTCTTCCGCAAGGGATCAGATTCAAAAATCGGTTTTTTTGGGAGACAACAAATCGCTCGCAGTGCATGCCGACCTTGCAAAATTTAACCGAACAATGATGTCTCACATCGTTGCAAGTCTCGAGGCCGGCCAGCGGAAAAAATTCCGAAAATTTCTTGTTGCATCGCGATCGCCGTATACATTCGTCGCCGCCCCAGCTGAACCGTCATTTCCCCCAAACGCAATAGCGGAGGCTCCCTCGGCGCCGAGGATGGAGCAGTTCGTTGTCATCACGCCCGAAAGCTGCGTGATCGCTCGGCTAAAAATCGGTCTTGAGGATATCCAGAGGAACGTCGACATGAATGCCGGTGAAGTGCGGGCGTTAGACGAAAGGGCGCAGGCATTGATGCGGGACATAGCGAACCACCGACGCATTGCAAAAGCGCCCAACCCCATGCTCAGCGTATATTCCGACTCCGATTATTTCAGCATCAAAGTAGGAAACAGCGCTCTTGACCAATCCCGCGATATGACGCCGTTCGAAATTGTCACACGAGCTCCGGGGGCGCTCCAGTTTAGATACCAAATGAGAAGAATACAGGACGCCCAAAGGTACTTTGATCAGAGTGCTCAACCGTCCGAGAGAGTTTTTCCGAGTGGAGCGCCACTGCCGCCGGGCGAATTTGAACAGGGGAATGCGACAAGCGGGCGTACGCTCGATCTCGATTCGATCATCAGCGCTCCGCGCGACAGGAAATCTCAAGCGAAAATAAATCCAGCGAAGAAGCGACACCCAAATCCGTTTGAACTTTAGATTCACAGCAGGGGAATAAGAGGGAAGACAAGCGGGTGTTTTGGCAGGGATTCCAAAAGCAAAAAGCCCATCGGATTTTCGATTCGATGGGCTTTTTTTACATCTTTTCTTCAGCATCCGCGCGCTGAGACCGCCGGATTGCCTTGACCTTCTTCATCCTTCTTTTTACCGAAGGCTTCGTGAAGAACGTTCGCTTTTTAAATTCTTTTAAAACGCCCGAACGTTCATACTTCTTTTTAAAACGCTTGAGTGCGCGATCGATGGGTTCATTTTCGTTAACTACAATGCCAACCAAATATTATCACCTCCTTGGATTTTACAGTTGTTATCGATAGGTTGAAATTATTCAGCAGGAAGATTTTCTATAAGGCGTCGGGATCCGAGCTTCTCGAATGCTACTAAAATTGCCCTTCCTCCGCTTGAAGTTTTCTCTTTTGCGGTGACCTTCCCCATGTCATCCCAGTCCGAATGGTAAATGCACTCCCCAACCGTATAGCTCCTCTCCGGCGAGTAGCTTGTGCACTCTTCTTTGTTAAATTTCACAACGTTCTCTTGCACGGAGTGTTTTGAAATGTCGATCATTGTGCTGTGATGGCAACGCGTGCAGCGATACCACACTTTGTTTTCCTCGCCTTCCATAGAACCGAGAATTGCCATCTTCGTCTCTTTGCCGCACGACATACAGAGATACAACACATATTTTGTTTTGCTCATGAGGAAAACTCCCTTCGCCTTCACGTAACTGATGAACGATCACACCTTCTTTACGAAAGAAGGGAATCGTACAAGGAAGAAAATCGATGAACTAAGTCAACTTCCTTAATTAAAATTAATCAAACGATGCCTCTAAGTCAAGGGTATTTTAGGGACAACATGGCCTCTGCGTTCTGCACTGAACTTTGTAGACCGTTACAATCGGAATTTCGTGTTCTGACTGTTCGGGTTGGGAACCGATTGTCTTTTGCCAGAAGGTCATGACGGCTTAGTGAAGGCATGGGTGTACCTAATGGTTTCCTTGATATTTGCCCATTTTTATAGTAGATTTATTATGTGTTTGGGGGGAGAAGGGCCCTTAGCTCAGTTGGTTAGAGCAGCTGACTCATAATCAGCGGGTCGCAGGTTCAAGTCCTGCAGGGCCCACTTACCTACCTTGTTCCATTTTCTCAGCAAGCCATAGTTATTAAGAGATTCTAGAGGCTTTTAGGGTGCATCGCAATCAAACTTAGCGACAAGTGACCGTCATTATGGGTGATGGCCTATGTTTGACGAGTGAAAGTGTTTATAGCTTTTGTTGTGCGGAGATTCGAATTTTAAGTGTAGGAATTCGAAATGACAGAAAATGAAAAAGATATAGAGATGTTGAGGTCTGATCCGAAAGGATTGATCCTTAAGTACCAGGAGACAATTCGGATTATCGTGAAGAAATTTATCTCGCAGGGTCTCTATAATCCAACGGAATTTGAGGATATTGTCCAAGATGTCAATGCAATTCTTTTGTCCAAAATTCAGACAATGCAGACTCATTATAACGGGATGTCGCTATTTCGGACTTATTTATCCGTTATTGTAAGAAATATTTGTCTTAAAGAGTCTACCAAGCAAAAGCGAAAAAGTCTGGTTGTGCAGGAAGTTCCTGAAGAAATTGAGGTTCGAGCTACCGTTGACGAAACAATGATGATTGGTCATGAGGTGAGGAAGCTCAAAGCGATTCTAAGTCTTTATCGCGAACGGAAGTCTAAAATCTTGCTTTGCCTTAAGTTATGTTTTAGGATCCCCCTTAGTCGCGACGACGTGTTCTCGTGGTGCGAGCGATGCGAAGAACACGATTGTGTTATGCTTTTAAGACATTTCGGATCAAATTTTGAAGAAATGAAAGATAATGAAATCTATCGCATCGTTACGCCGATTTTTAACAAATACGAAGCAAAAACGAATTCTCCCGATGCAGTGAGAAAATGGATCGATTATAAGATCCATGAAATTATCGACCTTTTAAATGGCAATTCCAAAAAGCGAAATCACACTGCTGAAACCCTAAAAATATTAATCGACGATTACTTTTCTCCTTTTCTCACTCCAAAGTGATATATATAAGTAGACAATTCACTTGTGATTATTCCCAATTGATCGACCGGCTATGGCCAGAAGCAATTCGAAAGCGTTGAAGAGACATTTAACAGAGGAGGAGGTGGCTTTGTATGCGGAGGCGCTCACTCGAAGCGTGGCGAGCGACTTGCCAATTAATATTCTCCATCATGTCGATCAATGTGTCAAATGCAAGGGCACAATTATCGAAACATTCTCGCTCATAGATGAAGGTTCGTTTAGCACTTTTGATCTTCCTAACCAAGCCAATGGAACGAGGCCTTCGCGTGAACACACTTTTTCAATTGTTTATCGTGCAGCCGCGGTCATTCTTGTCGGAATTAGTCTTGGATCTCTTGTTTACGTGTTCGAATCTTCTCAGCAGGATATTCATCCCCCGCATATTTTTGAACCTCAACTCAAGGACGCTACCACTCAAAAGGAAAAAATTATTTCCCCGAATGCTTCCGCATCAGACCGATCGGATATTGAACACAGTTTTGCTTATTCGCCCACCCTTGAGAATCTTGTAAATTCTGTGGCAAGGTCGCCAATGATTAAGATCATTTCGCCAAAGAATGGTTCAAATGTTGATCGATCGATCAAGTTCATTTGGCAGTCCACGCAAAAAGGGCCGTATACGATAAAGATTTTGTCAAACAGAGAAAAAACAATCTACAATGCGACCTCTTTGAATTCGCAATGGACTTTCAATGAAAAGTTAGAGCCAGGCCTTTATTACTGGAAACTTGAAAATAAAGAGGACTTACTGTTTGTTGGAAAGTTTTTTGTAAAGTAAGACGAGATCAGTTGCCAAAAAGAATAAATCCACCCCATTTGAGCGGAAAAGCGGTCTTTGGATCGGAGATCATCTTTAACTTTGCGCCACGTAGCGCAGCAGAAAACGATCTTCCTTCTAATACTTCTCTGTAGAATTCCTGCATGAGTTCGTCGGTTTGTTTATCATAGACTTTCCAAATTGAAAAAATAAGATTGCTCGCTCCAGAATAAAAGAAGCCTCGAGTCATTGCCATCATTCCTTCGCCGCGCACAAGTTTTCCGAGCCCGCTCTCGCAACAACTCAACACAACCAAATCTGCATTTAAATTCAAGCTGTAAGTTTCGCTAGCAAATAAAATTCCATCTTCGTGCTCATTGGTATCAAGAGGCTGAGAGAAAAGGAGCATGGATAGCTGAGGGTGCATTTCATTAATCCACCCATGGGTTGCAATATGAATGCAAGAAAACTCGTCAGAGTAGGATTTAAAATTTTGCTCAGAAGCGTCCGACCGCAGGAAGCTCACTGCGTATTTGCCTTTTTGCAGAAAGTTTTTGGTAATAGATTTCACTTCTCTTTCTGAGTACTTTAATTCATCGAATCGTTGCCCATCTATAGTTACAGACCGCAAGCCAGAAGAATCTTCTTCTGCGAACACGGTTGGCTCAATTGAGGTTCGATGAGTTCGGTCAGTTCCTCCGAACACTGGAGCAAATCCAGCAAAGCTTTTCTTCTCCCCCGATGCATAGCGCTTATTTTCGAGCCGATCGACATAGAATGAAGCTGAGTATGAATACGAAATAGAATAATTTTTGACGAGGTAGTTCAGGTTAGAAAAATTGATGCTTTCATTTGTCGAGACGACTGTCGGTTTCGAGATTAGAGCCTCAAAGGGAAGGTAATAGAGGGCCCCATCTGGAATTATCAAAAGTTGGCGCGCGTTGACTAGATGTTTTTCAATTGGTTGGATGAGAACGCTGTCAACGCGAAGGCTTTTGTCAATATATTCCTTCCCTTCGACGGTTTTTATTGCTTTATAAAGGTCCAGAACTGTTTCTACGAAATTTGGAGGAAGATTGATCCTTTTGACATTGAATGTTGTCTTAGAGATTAAGAAAATAGTGGCCTCGTATTTCCCAAGTGAATATTCAATAACGTAGGTACTGTCGGGTATTGATTTTTGTATCTCCTCGACTGTTGCGAAATGCTTTTTGTATTTCAACTCGAAATATTTAGGGTAGTTCTTTTCGATTGACGTTGACAATGCTTCGCGTTCCATATTCAATTGGAAACACTTGTCTTGAAGAATGCGGGTTGCAGTTTTCTTTTTTACAACCTTCTGATCTAATTCTTGCTGAACTAGAGCTTCAAACTGGCTAATTTCAGCGCGGAGATCGCTTTCTTTTTTTATAATTGAGTCAGGGACGCCAGCAAATCGCTTAGCTTCTGAGTCTTCGATGCCATCGAGCAAAGCGTTGGCTTTAGATCGTTCTACGAAATTAAAGGCCGCGTATGCGTAAGACCGCTCCCCTGTTCTAGCGAACATCATCAAACTAGTTTGTATAGCCTTCAGATATAACGAATAATTTTCCGTTCCAAGAAGTAATTTTGCTTCCTCTGAAGAGTACCGTTTTCTTAAATTTTCAAGAAGATCTATCGCGGATTCATAAGACGAGAGCGCTGCGGCTAAATCCTTAATTGAGTGTCTTTCAAGGGCGTATCGTTTCTTGAGGACATCAGCCTTCGCGGTCAATGTTGCAATTATCTCTTTACAACTCGCTCCGTCAACGTTTGCAAAGTTCAATCGAACGGAAGTATCGCTAAAGTTCGTCCGCAATGTATTTATTGCTTCTCGATAATAAAAAAGTGCACTGTCGAATTGCTTTTCGTGGGCAAATACGTCACCCAACCCCCTTAGAGTGGTTCCCTTTAGGCGTAAGTTTTGCAGAGGAAACTTACTAAGGATAATAAGAGCCCTGTTATAGTAGAAAAAAGCTTGCTTATAATTTTTCATTTCTTCGTAGACAGAAGCTATCTCCGTATAAAGTTTAGCGATGTCGTTTCGATCATTCAGGTTTTTGAGACGAGAGCGAAGAGAAAGAGCAGTTTTAAACTGTCGAAGGGCCATTGAAAATTTACCACTCTTTCTGAATGTTTCACCTAAATCCTCGTGAACAAATGCAAGGGATGGGTGGTTCTTCCCCAAGGCTCTATTGTAAATGAATAACGCATCACGAGAAAGTCGAATTGCTTTGTTTGGATTATTTTCGTTTGCATAAGCAATCGCAATTTGGCTCTGAATAGTTCCAATAAATGGATGGTTTTCGCTGACTTCCTCTTTTTCGAGGCTCATGCTCTTTTCGAGAAAAAACATTGCTTTGTCGTACTCACCAAGAGCATTAAAAATTTTACCCAATTGAAGGTATGGGGACGCTAGTAATACATTACCTTCTCCAAACATATCTTGATATCTTTTAATTGCTTTTGTTACATAAAAAAATGAACGAGGGAAATTGCCCGTTTCTTCATATATCCAGCCTATGTTAAATTCGCAATAAGCTATAATCTCTGAATATTTTGAATTATCTTCTCCAACTAATTTGATTGCTTGGAGGAAATATTTAAGTGCAAGTAAGTAATCATTTATCCTCACATACAAACCTCCATAAAGCGCAAGAGTATTTGCTTGATTGAATTGATCACTTTTTCTCTCCTTACCATAAATATGTAAGGCTCGTTTGCATGACGCGAACGCTAGCTTGTAATTGCCTAAATTGGAATAAGCTAGAGCAAGCAAGAAATAACTTGCGGCCACAGATTGATGTTCTTGTCCTAACATCCTTTCTCTAATTTTTTTCCCCCTCAAAATATGTTCGATTGCGATTCCAAGTTTTTCTCTATATATATCTAATAAACCTATCAAACTGAATGTCAATGCGTTTTCGAGGTTGTCGCCCTTCATAAAATGCAATTCTATCTCTCTTGCGTGATTCAAGGCTATTTCCATAGAATCTAATTTAAATTTTCTTGAATAAATATCTCCGATCATATTGTAGCAGTGTGCGCATCTTTCCCATTTCTTAACATCTCGGAAAATATCAGCTGCCATCCGAAATAAAACCAACGCGCTATCATATTTGTCCTCGAGATAGAAATTCATCGCGTTGCTATGAATATTTTCAGCCTTGGCTGTATCAGCGAGTGACCTTTGTGCAAATAAAGTACTAGGGAAAAGGGAAATGGAAACAGATGTGAGAAAAAAGAAATTAAAGGAGATTTTGCGTAGGTAGTCCATTGAGGATAGTGTCAATGGTTATAAATGACATGAAAAAGATGAATCTTTTTTCGATTCCAAATTTGAACTAGAAGGTCAGATTCCTTGATATTCAACGGGAGTCAAAATCTTCGATTTTTGATTTTAAATATATCCTACGGGTGGAAGGTGGGAAGTCTTAAAAGACTCTAAAAAATATTTAGAACTTTCAGATTTACCCCAACCAATTGTGCAGGCTGAAGCCGCTCTCCCCCAGAGGCCGCAGACCTGCACAACGCTTTTCTAGCGAAGTGCGCAGGGGTTGATTGCACAACAACAGCCACGAAAAGCATTTTCAATTGATTGGGTTCTTTATGTAGTCATATATATCCATTGGGGCTCTGATTCTGGAGATTTCTACATTGGCTTTTTTGATATTATCTAGATCACTCAAGAGCTTATTACTAACCAAATACACTTTCTTTGACTACTCTTTGAGTCTCTTTCACAGGCTTATTGGGCAATCCAGGAACTCGAATCACAGAACCGAAACGGTCAATTTTATCAGTTGACCAATGAAGTTGAAAAATTGTTGTAATTGCCGCCGAAAGTTGCGCATTGATTGAAGGGGCTTTCTTGCAAAGAGCCACCTTTCTTTCTTATATTGCAACATCAAATAGGGGATAAACCGGCAATGCCGACTCTTCGATGACAGAGCTTCTCTTCACGACAAAAGAAGTCGCCGAAATGCTTCACGTCGATAAGTCGACGGTGAAACGCTGGACCGACGAAGGGAAGCTCAAATGTTTCCGGACGCCCGGCGGTCATAGGAAATTCCGCGCCGAAGACCTTCAGCAATTCATGTCCGATTATAATTACACCGTTTCTCCTACCGACTTTTTCCCGCGCTACGCAAGCGATGAGGCAATCATCCGCGGCATGATCAGTCAGAAAGAATTTAACGTCCTCGATTCGGTCTGTTTCTCCGCGGCGATCAAAGGGAACAAAGATGAACTTGTTAAACTCCTTTCCGAAGCACATCGGAACGGTATGAGCCTTCCTATGGTATTCGACAAAATTCTCCGTCCGACAGTAAAAAAGATTTCCGACCTGCATGCGAGCGGGAAATTACAGCTCTTCGAAAAGCAACTTGCCCTCAACTCCCTCGCGAACGCCATCATAGTTTTTTCCGACGTCATTATCAAAGCTGCGCCAAACGGCAAAAGAGCTATCGCCGCGATGGTCGAAGGGGACATGGAAACTTTTGAACTCAAAGCGTTGGTTGTTCTTCTTGAAAGCCAGGGCTACGAAGTGTTAAGCCTTGGCGCGGGGGCGTCGGGGGAGTCGGTCGCGCAGCTTGTGCGGATCAAGCATCCTCAATTTGTCTTTTTGATTGCCACGAATCGTTTCGAAGTCAATGTCGTGAAAGAAGAACATCATAAAATACAAGAAGAACTCAGAGCGTACGACGGCCGATTAATCATCGGCGGCTCGGGCTACTCCGACGAAATACTGGCAAAGGATCTGCCGGGGTCGTTCGATGTGGTTTGCACCTCGTTCAAGGAATTCTCAAATTTAGCTTTTGAAAAGGGGGAGATGAAGAAAAAAGAAAAGGATTGACCCGCCGTCTGCCTCATCCATGAAAAGGAAATTATTGGCTGGAATCATGCGTTTTTTTTACTCCTCAGAATCTTGCTTTAAGCTGTCTCCATACACCACGCGCGGTTCCTTTCAGCGAAAAATTTTGTTCCTCAAAGTTTCAATTGAATCAAACTCTCCTGAACTGCATGTCGATCATCAGAGGATAACACGATGATGAAATTATTTTTTTCTCTAGCACTTTTCTGTGGATCATTCTCCATCGCATGGACGCAACACGACCCAAAACCCGTCGACAGCGTCTCGGTGCGTTACTCTATTGACAATTGTGTGAATGAGTTTACGATGAGCAAAATTGAATCGACGAAAGCCGGATATCAATACTGGTTCGCCGACAAGGATTTTGCGGCCGGCAAGACCGTAAAGATGAGCGTTGTCGGCCCTCATCTGTCGACGCATCCGCCGCATCGGCATCCGGAAGACGAATTTTTCTTCGTACTTGAAGGCACGGCCGAATTTTATTTAGAAGGAAAAACAAGGGTTGCAGGCCCGTACACGAGTTTCTATTGCCCTTCGAACATGATGCACGGAATCCGCAACGTGGGGAACACGGTCTTAAAGTACCTTGTCATCAAAAAATACGAAACAAAATGATTGAATTTGTTTTGAGATGTCACCCAATTTTAGCGACTATTTGCGGAGGCCTCGGTGCATAAATGCTTGTGGATCGGATGCTGCGCGATCATCGTAGCGGCACTCAGCTCTTTTTCGTACGCCCAATACGAGCTTAAGCTTACTCAAGACAGCCGCATCGATACAATGGGGTTCTGGGACGGGGCACACCATTGGTACAGCATAACGGATGAGGATAAAGTAATAACTCCTCTTCCAGATCAAAAACGCTACGACCCCTCGCAAATAGAGAAGATCGGCGACAACATTCTCCTATACCAAAAGCCGAATGGAGGCTGGCCGAAGAATTACGACATGCTTGCCATTCTCACTGACAAGCAAAAGGAGGCGATCCGAAGAACTGCAAACGACCTTAACACAACCTTCGATAACGGGGCGACTCATTCGCAGGTCGAATATTTGGCCAAAGCGTTCGATGCAACAAAGAACCCCAAGTTCAAGGAGGCATGTTTGCGGGGGATTGATTACATGCTTTCTGCCCAATATGAAAATGGCGGGTGGCCTCAGTTCTATCCCGATACGAGCGGCTACAGAAAATATATTACTTTTAACGATGGAGCGATGACGGGCGTGATGGAAGTTTTCCACCGTATTCTTGAAGGTAAACCGTATTATTCATTCGTCGATAGCAGCCGTAGAGCCCGAATTAAAGAAGCTTTTACGAAAGGGCTGCAATGCATTTTCAAATGTCAGGTCGTTGAACATGGGACGCTGACAGTGTGGGGTCAGCAGCACGACAATATCGATTTTCGTCCTCAAAGTGCACGCGCTTTCGAGCCCGCGTCCTTAACTGCTGGAGAAAGCTCTGAAATTGTTCTGCTCCTGATGAGCATAGAATCTCCTTCGAAAGAAATCATCAGCTCCGTTCAACACGCGGTGCAGTGGTTTCAAAAATCACAAATTCGCGGGATCCGGGTCAAAGAGATCAGCGCGCCTCCCGTCACATATAAATACCACAAGTCGAATTTCGACAGGGTCGTTGTACGCGACTCTTCGGCGCCGCCAATCTGGGCGAGGCTTTATGAATTAGGAACAAACAGGCCGTTGTTTTGCAACCGGGATCTGAAAGTTGTCTATTCGCTCGCGGAAGTTCATCGCGAACGGCGCACGGGTTATTCCTGGTACACATATGCGCCGGAGGAAGTGGTGAAAAATTATTCATCGTGGCAACAAAGATGGGCCCCGAACGAAAATGTTTTAAAAAAATAATCGTTCCATTTTCGTCCGTCAAAGCGCGAGCAATCATTTCTGGGAGACAGATTTGACGACGGCATTTCTTCTGGTATATTTTTTTGTAGTTTCGGTACTGGCCCAAAGAGCCTCGACGAACGATGTTCCGCGTGACACATCGTTCACAGTTTTCAGCGCCGCAGATAAAGTGGTTAAACAGTATCCCTACGCACGGCTCGTCCTCCCGCATCACTATAAAAAAATCGGCATCAAGAAAAATATCGCTTATGCTTTTTTGGGAAACAGGAAATTGTATCTCGACGTTATTCGTCCGACCGACAGGAATACTCATCCGGTCGTGCTTCTAATTTTTGGCGGAGGATGGAGAAGCGGAGATCGGTCTCAGATGATCCCGATTGCTCAGCAGCTTGCCCTTGCGGGTTATGTCGCAGTGCCGGTGGATTACCGTCTATCCATTGAGGCGCTTTATCCGGCCGCGATTTACGACCTCAAAGCCGCAATACGATGGCTCAGAGCACATGCCGCAGTTTATAGGATGGATTCGACAAAGATTGCAGTTCTTGGATGTTCGGCAGGCGGGGAATTGGCAGCGTTCTTGGGAACGACGAACGCCAACAATAAGTTCGAAGGAGAAGAAGGCAACGAAACGCACTCAAGCTCAGTGCAAGCTGTCGTGGATATCGACGGCATCCTGGATTTTACCGACCCTGCCGAAAGTGGAAAGGATACTGTCCCGGGCAAACCGTCAGTCGGGGCGTACTGGTTTGGCGGACCGATGCGGGAAAAGAGGGCGACATGGATTGACGCTTCTCCGTTAGCGCATGTCGACGAGAAAACAGCGCCCATCATTTTTATCAACAGCTCACTTCCACGCTTCCATGCGGGGCGGGATTCTATGATAGAGGTACTCGACAAGCTGGGCATAAAGTCTGCCGTTCGCACGATTCCCGATACGCCGCATCCGTTCTGGTTTTTCGATCCGTGGTTTCAGCCGACGTGCAGATACGCTGTAGAATTTTTGAATTCAGTTTTCAAAGGAAAGTCGCAATGAATTTCAATTTATTACCCGCGATGGATCGTGTTGAGAAAACAATTTCTGCGCTGAAAGACCGTGGCGTTTCGGCGCACTTAGTAGAATCTAAGGAAGCGGCTCTCAAAATGATCCGAACGGCTATTCCCTCGGGAGCATCCGTCATGACTGCAGCCTCAGTGACGTTAAAGCAAGTTGGCTTTGAGGATGTGCTGAAGACCGGCGACCATCCGTGGAAGAATTTAAAAGGAGAAATACTTGCGGAAAAGGACCCGGCCAAACAATCGGTCCTTCGGAAGCAGGCTACCCTTGCCGACTATTATCTCGGGAGCGTCCATGCAATTGCCGAAACGGGCGAGGTTGTCATTGCAAGCATGTCGGGAAGTCAAATATCTTCGTATGCATATTCGAGTAAGAACATTATCTGGGTTGCGGGGACGCAAAAGATCGTCCCATCGCTTGACGATGCGATTCGAAGGGTGCGGGAATATGTTCTTCCTCTTGAAGATGAACATATGAAAAGCTTAGGGAACAAAAATGGCAGTTCGATCGGAAAGCTTTTGATTTTCGAGAGAGAAGCGCCTCATTTGAGACGCTCTGTCACTCTTGTTTTAATCAACGAGATTTTAGGGTTTTGATCTAGGATTTTTTTCTAGCAGCTGCTTAAATTTACCAGTTCGGCAAAAAGCGTCTCATTTTTATTGACAGGCCTGAGATTTTTCCCTATTTTCATTTCCGTTGATTTTTTTAGAAACTGAATATTTTTCGGGAACAAAATTTCCCGGGCATTCGTCCAAATAGACTGAGTGTCAAATCAGCTAAAGCTATTCTGTGGCGTGGAGATAGTCCTTTCGTGCGCGATGCCGCACTAATTCTTGTCTGACTAATAATTCGACCCATTATGTCCATTACAGTCCGTAATCTTACCAAATTCTATGGTCAGGAGAAGGCGGTCGACGACATTTCCTTCGACGTAAAAACCGGAGAGATTCTCGGCTTCCTCGGACCAAACGGTGCCGGTAAAACGACGACAATGAAGATCATCACCTGTTATATGCCTCCGTCTGGCGGGACGGTGTCGGTCGACGACTACGATATTGCCGAACACTCCCTGGAAGTAAGAAAAAAAATCGGATACCTCCCGGAATTAAATCCGCTCTATCTCGATATGAATGTCATGGAGTACCTTGAATATTCGGCGCAGCTCCATGGAGTGCCGAAAGCGGAAATACGTCCCAGGCTGCGCGACATGGTGGATGTGTGCGGGTTGACGAGCGTGCGACACAAAGACATCGGTGAGTTATCGAAGGGGTACCGTCAGCGCGTCGGGCTGGCGCAAGCGATGATCCATGACCCAGACGTTTTGATCCTTGATGAACCGACCAGCGGCCTCGACCCGAATCAGATCGTCGAAATCAGAAACCTCATCCGAAAGCTCGGCCGCGCAAAAACTGTGATCCTCTCGACGCACATTCTTTCAGAGGTCCAGGCGACGTGCGATCGGGTGATCATCATCAACGACGGCAAAATTGCCGCCAACGGAACTCCCGACCAATTGCAGACGGAGTTCCACGGCTCCGAAATTATTACGATGGAGCTGAAAGCCAACGTCGAGAACGGCATGACCGATATTTTTCCCAAGATCAAAGCGCTTGCCCACGTGGAAAACGTGCAGTATCAGAACCCCTCCCCCGGAGTTCACCATCTCATTGTCACTGCGGCTAAAGGCCAAGATATTCGGGAAGAGATTTTCCGTCAAGCAGTTGCTGAGAAGTGGGTGCTGCTCGAGATGCATCGCGAAGCTACAAGCCTTGAAGAGATCTTCCATAAGTTGACGACGGTGAATTAGAAGTTTGGGAGTATGGATAGCAGGCAAGTGGGACGCTCATTTTCACTTAAAACATAATTTGCGACAGCATAAAAATGGATTTCAACCTCAAAAAATTTTTGGCGGAATATTCGAACGTAGGACCGATCTTTCGCAAAGAGCTCCGGTCCTATTTCAATTCGGCGGTAGCGTATGTAGTGATCGTCGTCTTTCTTGCCATCGTCGGGTGGTTCTTCACAAGCAACCTTTTTTTGATGGACGTCGCATCGCTGCGGACGATGTTCGAAGTAATTCCGGTGGTCTTCCTGTTTATCATTCCTGCAATAACAATGCGCCTATTGTCGGAGGAGAAAAAAAGCGGCACGATCGAGCTATTAACGACCAAGCCTGTCTCGGATTCTGAAATCGTTCTTGGTAAGTTTTTTGCCGGTTGGGCGCTTGTAGGTCTCGCAATGCTGCCGACGCTTCTCTATTATATCACAACGGGGATCCTCGGCAGCATTGATAACGGCCCCGTTATCGGCGGTTATTTCGGTCTGTTATTGATGGCCGGGGTCTACGTTGCAATCGGTTTATTTGCGTCCAGCCTCACCGATAATCAGGTGGTCGCATTTATCCTAGGGTTTGTTTTTGTTTTCATTCTCTACATGTTGGACAAAGTTCTCTTCTATGTGCCGGAATGGATGGCCACGACGATCGAATTCCTCGGGATCGACTATCATCTATCGAATGTCGCACGCGGAGTCATTGATTCGCGCGATGTGATTTATTTTTTCTCCATGCTCGGGTTCATGCTGCTTCTCTCGGTCGGTTCGTTGCAGCGGCGGAAATGGTAGCACAATTTAGCAAGCTTGAAATTGTGGAATTATGTTAGCTCGGAATAATGGAATTGTGGAATTTTGACACTGACCGTATCTCATTATGAACGCCAAACGTAACCAATTCATGATAGGGGTGCTCCTTATATTGGGCATCCTCGTCGTTATCAATATTATTTCAATTCGCTTTTTCGGCCGGTTCGACCTTACGAAGAACAAGGTCTATTCTCTTTCCGACGCGAGCAAGAACCTTATCCGCTCATTCGATGATCGCGTGACGATCCGCGCTTATTTTACCGAAGACCTCCCGGCCCCATACAACGACAATCGCCGCGAAGTGCTCGATATGTTGAACGAGTATAAAGCCTACGCGGGGGGAAATCTTCAATTCGAATTTATCAACCCGGAGGGTGAGAAGGGGGAACAAGAGGCGAGGGAAGAAGGGATACCCCCGGTCGATGTGCAAGTTGTGAAGAACGACCGTTTTGAGGTGAAACGCGCTTATCTCGGTCTTGTGATGAGATACGAAGACAAAAAAGAGACGCTACCGGTCATCCAAAATCTCGGTTCTCTTGAGTATGACATCAGCAGCGCACTCAAACGACTCACCACAAAACACAAATTGCGCATCGGGTATACCCAGGGAAACGGCGAGCCCGACCTTTCGACGATGAAACAGGCATATCAAGCTCTCACGTCGCAATACGAAGTCACCCCTGTGAATCTCGCGAATGGCGGCACAGTGCCGACCGACCTCGCAGCGCTTCTCGTGATCGCACCTCAAAAGAAATTCACCGACTCCTCGAAATACCAGATCGATCAGTATCTCATGCGCGGAGGGAAAATTGCCTTTCTGCTCAATAAGGTCAACGCGAATCTTCAGACGCAGTACACGCAACCGCTTGATCTTAACCTCGATGACCAGCTCGCTCAATACGGAGTGCGCATCAACACGGATCTCGTACGCGACGCGCAGTGTGCAACCATCAGCGTCGTGCAGCAGCAGTCGGGTTTTACGATGCAGAGCCAGGTGCCGTTTCCGTATATGCCGATGGCATCGAACTTCGACAAAGAAAACATGATGGTGAAGGATCTACAAAATGTTGTGTTTGTGTTTGTAAGCTCGGTCGATACAGGTCTTGCGGCATCGAAAGGCCTTCAAGCAGAAGTTCTGGTGCGTTCCTCAAAAAGGAGCGGACGGCAATCCGGATTTTTTGTTATTGATCCGTTCCATAGATATACGGCTGAAGAACTTTCGGAGTCGGGGATCCCCTTGGCGGCGGTCGTCAGCGGATCGTTCAAAAGTCTCTATGCCGAAAAGCCGCCGCCGGGCATCGTGTCCTCTTCATCGCTCATCACCGCAAGCCCGCAAACGCGGATCATTGTCGTTGGCGACGGCGATTTCATGACGGACGAAGTTGCGCGGAACCCGGGCAACCTTGCATTCTTCTCTAATATCGTCGATTATCTCTCCGACGATGCCGGCCTCATTACGATCCGTTCGAAAGATGTCGCGATGCCTCCGCTCGACCAGGTTTCCGACGGGACAAAGAAGATGGTCAAGTACGGCGACCTTCTGTTGCCCCCGATCCTTGTTATCGGTTACGGACTGCTCCGTTGGCGAAACCGTCTCGCCCGTAAAAAAATGATCGAAGCCGCAATCTAATTTCTCGAGACTGGATATGAAGAAAAATACCTACGTGCTCCTCGGGGTTTTTGTCGTGCTCGCCGTCGTTGCGATCCTTATGATGAACCGTCCGGGCGAAACGGATGTCGAAGCAGGCAATGCAAAACCTCTGTTCGCAATCGATTCGGCATCCGTCGATAAGATCGAACTGCAATCTCCGCTTGCGCATGTGGTGCTCGAGAAGAAGGGAACAGATTGGACGTTGACTGAACCGCTTATGTATCGGGCCGACCAGGCAAGTATCGCGACAATTATTCATCTTGCCAAAACTCTTGCACCCAGAAGCGTTGTCTCGAGCAATCCGGAAAAACGCTCGATCTTTCAGGTGGATTCCACAGGAACACGTGTGAAGATCTTTGAGGATGGGCAGGAGCGCGCTGCCTTTGTTGTAGGAAAGCCCGGCGAAAGCTATACCGATAACTACGTCCGGAAGGAAAACTCGGACGACGTCCTCCTTGTCTCCGGCGCGCTGACATGGTCGTTTAACAAGCCCGTAAAAGGATGGCGCGATAAAACTGTGTTGACCGTTCCGAAAGAGTCGATCACGTCGATCGACTATCAATATGCGAACGAAAAGTTCTCGCTCGATTTTAAGGACAGTGTGTGGCTGATCGGGACGAACAAAGTCAAAACGAGCGAGATGCCGTCTCTTCTTTCCGCTCTTTCGAATATTCAGGCGGACGACTTTATCGACTCGACGATGAGTCCCGCTCCAAAGATTATTGCTACGATTTCATTCGGGGGGTCGCAGGTACGAATTTGTGGAACAAGTGATAAGAATACATTCGATGTCCAAACATCCAGCTCTCCGCAATGGTTCGAAATACAATCATGGCGAGTTAATCAGTTTCTCAAGCACAAAAAAGACTTAGTTTGACTTAGCAGGATTTTGCCCTTTCCCCGCTTTGGCTTTTCTAAAAACCTTCTGACCTCTCGAGAACCATTCTTCCGAAGTGTCTCGATCCTCCTCTATTATTAAAAGTAATAATCTGCTTTTCAAAGGATTTTGATATTTGAGAATTCGCCGCTTGCCTGTCAGATTTTACCCTTCTTTAGCTCAGTAATTATGGAATGAACCTTGCGTACTTTGGGGGTGATGGTTTATTCCTTTATTTATCTTGCAGAGTTCAATTAATGTAAGATCCGTTCAACCTACCTCGTATGACCGATAGCCTTTCATCAAAGGAGGGATTATCATGAATTTATGTCTAGACCTTTGCCTTTCGAAACCCACTAAATTTCCCTTCACTCCTCTACAGCTGATTTTTTTCCTTCTTACTGTTTTCTCCGTTTCCATTGTACTTCCCGGCTGCGGGAAGAAAGAAACGCCACAGGCGGCGCCGGAAATTACGCTTCAAAACCTTGAAACTGCTTACAGCCGCGAGTCGCGGATCAGCAGAGAATATGCGGTCTTTTCAGCGAACGCCGAAAAGAAGCATTACAGCGCGGTCGCAAATCTTTTCAAGGCCGTCTCTCGCTCGGAAGAAATTCATGCAGGAATGGCCGCGACTCTTTTACGGTCAAAGGGAGTTGAGGTGAAACCATTTGTTCCGGAGTCCGTCGCGGTCGGAACGGTGGTTCAGAGCCTTCGCCTTGCATCGAGCGATGAATCTCTTGAAACTGAGTCGATGTACCCGAACCTTATTCACGCTGCAGAAGTCGAAAAATTTCCTGAGGCGGCCGAATCATTTCAGTTGGCGCTTAACGCCGATAAGCGGCACGCGGAATTGTTCAAGGCGATGCTTGACAAGAACGCTTCCGGCATCAGGATCCAGTATTACGTATGCCCAGAGTGCGGATATATTATCACTTCGGATACCGCGCGTGAATGTCCCGGTTGTCACACAAAGAAAGAAAAGTTCGAAAAGATCTGATTTATAGCGCACCACAAATAGGGCGATTGAGAATATGCGTTAGTCGGGGGCAGTTTAACGTGCGAGAGATTTATACGGCGGAACAGCCTTTAATATTAATCGCCATAGAATCAGAAAATCGTAATACCGTTTGAAAGGGGCGGTCGATCATCACACGCGCGAGTAATTTTCAATTGGTGAAGGCGATTCTCTCACACCCTCGAATGATCGCCGCCAAACCTTCCGTCAACTGGTTCTTGTCTCAATACCTTCGAAAGTTTACCGTTAAGGACGTCGGCGGTAAACTTGTGGTCCATTCTCATCTCCCGCCCTTAAACAGCAAGGCCTACTCGAGATTTGTCAACGAGCACCTCTTGACGAAATCTGTGCGACCGTCTCACGCTCAGATCGGCGTCACCAATGCGTGCCCGCAAGCGTGCGCATACTGTTACAACAAAAAAAGAAAGGGGAGGTTGATGGACCTCAGCGTTATTGAGAGAACCATCGGAGATTTGAAAGCATTGGGTGTGTTTTGGATCGGGTTGACGGGGGGCGAACCGTTGCTGAACAAGAACCTCGCGCGTATTATTGAAACCGCGCGCGAAGATTGCGCCGTCAAATTGTTCACTACCGGTCACGGCCTGACAAAAGAACGCGCGGCCGAATTGACGAACGCGGGCCTGTTCTCCGTTTCGATCAGTCTCGATCATTGGGATGAAGCAGAGCACGACCGCATTCGGCACTATCAGGGGGCTTACAAAAGCGCTCTTGAGGCGATCAAAATTTTTATCGCTCGCGACAAAGTCCATGTCAGCGTTTCTGCAGTCCTCTCTCGCGACATGCTCAAAGAAGATTTCGTCGAACGATATCTGGATTTTCTTGAAGGGTTGGGGGTCCACGAAGCGTGGTTGAGCGAAACGAAGCCGACGCTTTCGGAATTCTGGAGAGAGGATGCGGTCATCGCCGACCGGGAACATGCGATGCTTGCCGCAATTCAGGACCGTCGCAATAAAAAAGGGGGGATGACAGTGAACTATCTTGGGCACTTTGAAGACGAGCGTCATTTTGGATGCACCGCGGGACATAAAATGATCTACGTTGACTCTTTCGGAGAGGTCAGTCCGTGTGTTTTCATTCCGTTGACTTTTGGAAACGTACAGGAAAAATCGATCAGGGATATTTACGATGTGCTCAAAAGCCGATTCACACCCGATGAGCGCTGTTTCATCAACAAGAACTATCCAATTCTTCGAAAATATTTTCGTGGCGAATTCCCCTTCTCACCGGAAGACTCCATGAATGTACTCGCCGATACGCGATTTGGAGGCTCTCCGCGTTTTTTCCAATTGCAGTATCGTCAGCCGACTCATTGAACGATATTACTATGGAAGAGGTTTTACGACACGGCGAAGGGGAGGCGCAGATTTCGCGGAGAACATATAAAGGTATTAGCGTTTCTCTGGCCATTCTATTTGCTGTTGTCGGCCTGATCTTCCTCTTTGCACCTAATGCAGTACTATTGCTTTTTAACAGTATTTCAAGATCGTTCGGGATGAATCAAGCTCCCGAACAGAGTTTCAATTTTTATTCCATTCTTGCAGTCGCCTATATGTATCTCGTGACCGTGCTCGCATATCTTATGTTCATGAATCCCGGCGAAGCGCGATTTGTTTGGCTTTTGATCAATGCCAAAGCGGTAAGTTCCCTTCTCTCGTTCATTTTTTTCATTGTTGTTGGGTCGTACCTTATCTGCCTGGCGAACGGGATTGTGGACGGAATGATCGCTTTCGGTCTGGTCATACTTTTAAAGAAAGTTCGGATCGCAGCGGAATGAATGTCCCTCTAAGGATCGTAGGAAGATTTGCGCCCGAGTTTCTCAAAAAGAAGGAGCTTGAAAAGCTATTGGCCGTAGTCGCAGCAGCCTTCAAAAGCGACATTCCCTCGATTACAAGCCTTTCCTTTGATGAGTCTCTTCAGACATTTGCGGATAAGACGGAACGAGAAGCGGCGCGAGCCGTGGCTGATGGGCGGGATCTCGCGGCAATCAAGAACGAACTTTATCGTGGGGCATTCGAAATTGGAGAAAGGCTAAGAAATGTTTTCCGTGTTTCTACGATCCCAGACGCCATGGCCGTCGGCAGGGTAATCTACCGCCATCTTGGGATTACGTTTCACGGGACGCAAAGCGGAAACGTGGTCATTCCTCAATGTTACTTCAGCCGTCTATATTCTTCCTCCACATGCCGCATTATCTCTTCGCTGGATGAAGGAATGATGGCGGGCCTTTCCGGCGGAAAAGCGTTCGTCTTTTCCCAACGGATGACCGAGGGGTTCACCACGTGCAGAGGTCATTTCATTCTGAAGGATGGCACAATTGAAAAAAGCGATCGTGGTCGGTACCGGTGCTGGTGGTGCAACCGCGGCTAAGGAGCTTCAGGGAACGTTCGATGTGACGATGCTTGAGGCGGGAAAAGAGTTTCGCCCCTTTCGTGCGAACCTTGCACGGGTTGAAAAGTTAAAGAAACGGGGACTCATGTTTGATGAGCGTGAAATTCAATTTCTTTTCCCTGCAATGAAGATCCGCAAGACCGAAGACCGCGTCGTCGTTATTAACGGGATCGGCCTCGGCGGAACGACGACTCTTGCAACTGGCAACGCTTTGCGGATGGACGGCGGTCTCAGGAAATTGGGTATCGATCTCGATGCAGAGTTTGAGGAACTATACCGAGAGGTTCCCGTATCGACGCGGCACCAGCGACGATGGAGGGCGACGACGCAGCGGTTATTCCAAGCGTGCAATGAGCTCGGCCTTGCACCGCAGCCTCTTCCTAAAATGGGAGATCACAGCCGCTGCATCAACTGCGGCCGTTGTGTATTCGGTTGTGACCATGGGGCGAAGTGGGATAGCAGACAATTCGTGGGCATGGCGATCGAGCAAGGGGCGCAGCTCACAACAAACGCCAGAGTAGAGAAAGTCGTCATAAAGGATGGCGCGGCCGTCGGCGTCATATCACGGCAAGGATGGCGATCCATGTACTATCCTGCGGATCTTGTAATTCTTGCAGCCGGAGGCCTTGGAACTCCGATCATCCTTGAACAATCAGGGATCAAGTGTGAATCATCCTTGTTTGTCGACCCCGTCCTTTGTGCGGCTGTGGAATGGAAGTGTGCATTTCAAAACCACGAGATCGCAATGCCGTTTGTTGTCCAGCGAAACGGTTTTATCGTCTCCCCGTATTTCGATTACCTGAGCTTCTTTTTCAATAGGGAATGGAATTACCCCGCAGACGATACTCTGAGCATCATGGTCAAAATTGCCGATACGGCTGAAGGAGAAATTTCAAAAAAAGGGATTAGGAAAACTCTGAACGATGAAGATAGGAATAAATTTATCGAGGGCGCCGCTGTGTGTTTCGAGGTCTTCGGGAAATTGGGAATCGATCGCCAAAAGGTTTTTATGGGAACCGTGAATGCCGGGCATCCGGGGGGCATGCTTCCGCTCACTCAAAAAGAAGCAAAGACGTTCCATCACGATCATCTCCCGGAAAATCTTTACGTGGCCGATGCAACGCTCTTTCCCTCTTCTCTTGGAAACCCACCTATCTTCACCATCATGGCGATGGCAAAACGAATCGGTAAGCTCTGCAGACAGAAAGCCGCATAGAATTTCATGCGATACGATTCCCGCAACGAGCGGTGAATATCCTCCGGACATTCGGCGGGGTCATTGTATGGGAAAAAAGCAGCGACGAAAAAGAGAACCGTTATCAAAAAATTCAACGATGATTTTTTCGACGGTTAAATTTTTTAAGATTTCGCATTTTGTAGACGATTGCTGTCTTAGAAGTAAGAAATATCGAACTTTCCATCGCTAGGCCGCACGCGTTCGCCGCTATTTTTTCTGGTATAAGGCTTGCAGAAGAATTGCTCATGATTTGTTTTCTTCGGCGGGCTATCCAAAAGCAGGTATCACGTATAGATCTTCATGCATCTTCTTTCTATACCAACCTCCCCGATGTTGTCTCAATCTGTCCAACGTATTTTGATCTCTCATGTCTCAGCAGTCTTCGTCAACGGTAAAAGCGGCTCACCCGAGCGGCGATAATCGTTTCAAATTGCTCGACCGAACGATCACAAAGTATCAATCGCGGGGCAATGCGCTCATTGAGGTGCTGCACGCGGCACAGGGCATATTCGGGTTTCTCGAGAACGATCTGCTCATTTATATCGCCCGCGCGCTTCGTCTTCCGACAAGTACAGTCTATGGAGTGGCAACCTTCTACCATTTCTTCAGGCTGAAGCCGAAGGGGGAACACACTTTCGTACTCTGCATGGGGACGGCGTGTTATGTGAAAGGCGCGGAAGGGATCCAGAAATCGGTGGAAGAATATTGCAAGTGCAAACTTGGCGAGACGACGGCGGATAATAAAATATCTCTCATCCAGGCACGATGCGTCGGCTCCTGCGGCTTGGCTCCCGTTGCCGTCATCGACGACAACGTCGCCGGGAAGCTTACACCGGACAACGCCGTCGATCGGATCAAGCGATTGCAAGAACACGCTGCGGAGGTCTCTGTATGACGATTGAAGAACTCCGAGAAGTCGCGGAAAAGGAATTGCTCAGACAGAAGAAATTTTCTCATAGAGTTTTGTATTGTTCGGCTGCGGGGTGTATCTCGTGCGGATCCAACGCAACGAAGGAGGCTTTCCGAAAATCGCTCAAGGAAAGTGGATGCGATAAAGAGACGGAAGTCCTTGGGACCGGCTGCATGGGCTTGTGCGGACAGGGTCCTCTCGTGAAAGTCGATTCGGATTCGGCGTTGTATGAAAGAGTCGACGAAAAAGCCGCACAAAGAATTGTCCGCGAACACATCGTCGCAGGCAAACGCGTTACGGATAACCTCGTCGACACCTCATCCCCATTCTTCTCCTCTCAAAAAAAGATCGTCTTGGAAAATTGCGGCAAGATAAACGCAGAAAGCGTTGAAGAGTACATTGCGGCGGGAGGATACGAAGCTCTTGCAAAAGCGTTGACAGAACGTCAACCCATCGAAGTGATCGAAGCCGTCCGCAAAAGCGGCCTCCGCGGGAGAGGCGGCGCTGGATACCCGACGGGTTTGAAATGGGGCATCGTTCATAAAGCGAAGGGTGAGCAGAAATATGTGATTTGTAATGCCGACGAAGGCGATCCGGGGGCGTTCATGGACCGGAGCGTACTTGAAGGCGATCCTCATCGTGTCTTGGAAGGAATGGCGATCGCCGGGTATGCGGTAGGTGCGAATCAGGGCTTCATTTATATTCGTGCGGAATATCCGCTGGCGATCGAGCGGTTGAAGCTCGCGATCAAACAGGCGGAGCGAATCGGCTTGCTCGGGAACAGAATTTTTGAGTCGCAGTTCAGTTTCAGGATCGACCTGCGAATCGGGGCCGGCGCGTTTGTGTGCGGTGAAGAGACTGCGTTGCTCCGTTCAATCGAGGGGCGGCGCGGAAGGCCGAGGCCTCGTCCGCCGTATCCCTCCGAGCGCGGATTGTGGGGGATGCCGACTCTCATCAACAACGTCGAGACGTATGCGAACATCGCCCCGATCATTGTCCGTGGGAGCGATTGGTTCGCATCGATCGGAACGCCGAAAAGTGCGGGAACAAAAGTGTTCGCCCTTGCGGGCAACATCAAGAATACCGGACTCATCGAAGTACCGATGGGAATTCCGCTTCGCACGATCATTTTCGATATCGGAGGCGGAACGTCGGATGGAACAGAATTCAAAGCGGCGCAAACCGGTGGGCCGTCGGGAGGATGCATTCCGAAAGAATTCCTCGATCTGCCGGTGGACTATGAATCGCTCGCGACGGTCGGCTCGATCATGGGGAGCGGCGGACTCATTGTGATGGATTCGACGTCAAACATGGTCGAGGTGGCAAAATATTTTATGGAGTTCTGTAAGGACGAATCGTGCGGCAAATGCATCCCGTGCAGGGTCGGGACCGTGCACATCCATGGACTGCTGAACAAAATCTCCCAGGGCAAAGCCACACGCGACGACCTCGCATTGCTCGAGGAATTGTGCAACACGGTCGCAAGAACGAGTCTGTGCGGACTGGGTCAATCTGCGCCCAATCCCGTATTCTCGACGCTCCGATATTTTCGCGATGAATACGAGCGGCTGTTGACGGAACCAGTCACATTCATTTCATCATCGGGCGGAAACGGCAAGGCCGCTCAAAGTTAATAGGATTGTTCGATGGCAATTATTACTCTGACCATTAACGGTGAACAGCTCAGCGCCAACGACAACGACACCATTTTGGCGATCGCACGGCAGCACAAGATCCATATCCCGACCCTCTGCCATCTTGAGGGGTTGTCGGATGTGGGCGCTTGCCGCCTGTGCATGGTAGAGATCGAAGGTTCGAAAAAACTTTTTCCTTCCTGTGCAACGCGTCCGCAGGAGGGGATGGTCATTCACACCGAGACCGAGCAGCTCAAACAGTACCGCCGCACTATTATCGAGCTCCTCGCCTCCGAGGGAAATCATCAATGTTCCGTTTGCGTCGTCAACGGCAACTGCGAACTTCAGAATCTTGCGTATGAAACGGGTTTGACATACGTCCGATTCCCGTACCTCTATCCGGCGAAAAGGCTCGATGCATCGCACAAGGATTTTGTCATCGACCGGAACAGGTGCGTTCTCTGCACGCGGTGCGTGAGGGTCTGCCACGAAGTCGAAGGCGCCCATGTTTGGGATATCGCATACCGAGGCATCAGTTGCGAGATCATTGCCGGCCTCGATCAGCCGTGGGGAGAGGTCGAAGCGTGCACTTCCTGCGGGAAATGCGTGCTCGTCTGTCCGACGGGTGCCTTGTTCGAGAAAGGAGCCGCAGTTGCCGAAATGAAGAAGGAGAGAAAATTCCTCAAGTATATCGTGACCGCGCGGGAGAAGAAAGAATGGATCAACGTGGCAAGCGACGATGAATAAGTTTCCTTTTTTGCCATCGAAAGGCGGAGTGTTTGCATGAAACCAAGAGTAGCGACGGCGTGGCTGGGCGGATGTTCCGGATGCCATATGTCTTTTCTCGACATGGATGAACGGCTGATAGACCTCGCCGACAAAATGGAGCTGGTCTATTCCCCTATCGCGGACGTCAAAGAATTTCCGCGCGACGTGGACGTCACACTTGTCGAAGGGGCGGCGGCAAACGTGGAGCATGAAGAATTCGCGAAAAAGATCCGGCAGAACTCCCGCTTCGTTGTTTCGTTCGGCGATTGCGCCGTGTCGGGTAATGTCACTGCGATGCGGAATCGTTGCGATGTCAACGACGTCCTTCAGCGTTCATACATCGAACTGGCCGATATAAATCCGCAGATCCCCCGGGAATACCGGACGATTGCGGAACTCATGCCGAAGGCCAAACCGCTTCACGAGGTGATCAAAGTCGATGCGTTTCTTCACGGATGTCCGCCATCGGCCGATCAGATCTGGTTTGCGGTGAATGAACTGCTCGAAGGAAGGATGCCCGCGTTCTCGAGCGTCTATTTGAAGTACGGATAAAAGAAGTTTATTCGATGAACAATGTTGTTGTCGGTGAAGGGCAAGAAATGGCTATGTCTCAAACAATTACGATTTCGCCGGTCACGCGGATCGAAGGGCACGCGAAAATAACTATTCATCTCGACGAGCAGGGCGCCGTCGAAGACGCGCGCTTCCATGTGAACGAGTTCCGCGGCTTCGAAAAATTCTGTGAAGGGCGCCTCATGTGGGAGATGGGAGGGATCACGTCGAGGATCTGCGGCATCTGTCCGACGAGTCATCTCGTCACCTCCGCCAAAGCAGGAGACGACATTCTCGCCATCGAGATCCCGGAAACGGCGGAAAAATTGCGCAGGCTCATTATCCTCGCTCAATGGGTGCAGTCGCACGCGCTCAGCTTCTTTCATCTTTCTTCTCCCGACTTCTTGCTCGGTTTTGACGCGGACCCGTCCGCGCGCAATGTGTTCGGCCTTCTTGCCGAGCACAAAGAATTCATCAAGCGTGGCATTCGATTGAGGAAATTCGGGCAGGAAGTTATCGAGATCTTAGGCGGGCGGAAAATCCACACGCCATGGGCGGTTGCGGGAGGGGTTCGCGAGCCGTTTGAACCTGCGAAAAAAGATTATCTCTTAAATTGGATTCCCGAAGCAAAAGAAACGGCGCTGCTTGCCCTTGACGAGCTAAAAAAGATCCACTCAAAATTTAAACGGGACCTTCCGAATTTCGGAAATTTTCGTTCTCTTTTTGTCGGCCTCGTCGCTAAAGATGGAGCGCTCGAATATTACGACGGACTCCTGCGCATCATGGATGCGGCGGGCAACACGATTGCCGATAAGCTCGACCCGAAACGGTATTTCGATTTTTTTGGCGAGGCGACGGAGCAATGGTCGTACTTGAAATTTCCGTATTACAAGCCGCTCGGATACCCGGATGGAATGTACAGAGTCGGGCCTCTCGCGCGAGTGAACGTATGCGATTACATCGAGACTCCACGCGCGGAAGCGGAGCGGATCCTCTTCAAGTCGATTGCCGCAGACGCCGGCGTCGTTAACAATTCATTCTATTACCACTACGCCCGGCTCATCGAACTTCTGTTTGCCGTGGAAAAAATTGAAATGCTTCTCAACGACCCCGCGATCGTAGGAGAGCATATCCGCGCAAAGGCGATGATCAATCGATCCGAAGGGGTCGGGGTCAGTGAAGCGCCGCGCGGGACGCTTTTCCATCACTATTGGGTGAACGACGACGGCGTTCTCCAAAAAGTCAACCTCGTTATTGCGACAGCGCAGAATAACCTTGCAATGAACCGGACCGTCCGGCAAATCGCGATGCGTTACATCGACGGGAAAAAAATCACGGAAGGCATTCTCAACCGAGTGGAAGCCGGCATCCGTTGCTACGATCCATGTTTGTCGTGTTCGACGCACGCGATCGGTCAGATGCCGCTCCATCTTCAACTCTTCAACGCACACAACGAACTCTTGGATGAAGTGGCCCGATGAAAGACGCTCTTGTGATCGGTTTTGGCAACACACTCAGGTCGGATGACGGCGTCGGCGTGTGGATTGCCGATAAGATCGCAGACCTCGAAATTCCCGGGGTCGATGTGCGAACGTGCCATCAACTCAATGTAGATCTCGCTGCGGATATTGCCGAATACAAAAAGGTCGTCTGTATCGATGCCTCCTCGGACGGAAACCCGGTTGCGTACCGACAATGCAAATCCGAAGCGCCTTCTTTACTTCCCAATGGCCACAACATCGGGCCTGAAGCTCTTGCCCGGATGGCATACGAACTTTACGGAGCAACGATAACATTCAATCTCTTCACAGTCCGAGGCGAGTCGTTCGAATTTGGACATACGTTGTCGCCGTCTGTTGAGAACTCCGCCAGACGTGCTGTGAATGCGATCGCGGCTTTTCTTCGTCAACAATCTTCCGCCATATCGAACATGCCGCTCTTTTCAACCGAGACGGTATGACGAATTTCATCTGCGTATCGACTGCTTAAAAAATCCGACATAAACTATCTCTCTAAGCAGCATAGTTTCGACACTGCTTTATTTCGTGCGCTCCGTCTGTCCTTTTTTATTGATGCGAAACTCCCTCCCGGTTTCTCATTTTTTGGAACACTCGACACGCTCAATGCCGTTAATTGACCTTTTTTGGCGGCATGGTAGTTGAATAGCCTATCCGTAAATAAGTTGTGAAGATCGCGGAAAGAACCACCAATGCATGAACTTTCGATCGCTCAGAATATTCTCGAGATCGTTGCTGAGCGTCTCACGGCCGACCAGCGAGAGCACGTAAAGTCAATAAAGCTGAGAGTGGGGGAACAGGCGGGAGTGGTCGCAGAATCGCTTCAATTTGGGTTTCACGCCCTCACTGAATCCACTCCGTTGCAGGCGAGCGTTCTGGAAATTGAACGAGTGCCGTTCGTCGTCCAGTGCCAGAAATGCGGCGGACAATCTACCAACGACGCCGGAATATTTTTTTGTTCGCTCTGCAATTCGGACAACGTCCGGATGATCTCGGGAGACGAATTGGAAGTGATCGCTTTTGAAGTTTTTGACGAGAAGGAGGCGACAATATGAACGTGATAACCGTTGAACGAAAAATTCTCGAAAAGAACGATGAAGTCGCGCGACAAAATCGGGTGCTGTTTGCGATGCACGACCTCTTTGTCATTAACCTCGTCAGTTCGCCGGGGTCGGGCAAAACGAGCATTCTCGAATACACGCTCAAACATCTCCGGAAAGAGATCAATGTAGCGGTGATCGAGGGAGATGTCCAGACCGATCTCGACGCGCAGCGGGTCGCCGCGCTCAACGTACCCGTCGTTCAAATAGTGACAAAGGGCGGGTGTCATCTTGAAGCTTCGCTGGTGCGCGACGCCCTGTCATCGATCAATCTCTCCGGCGTGCAGCTGCTCATCATAGAAAATGTCGGGAATCTTGTCTGCCCCGCGAACTACGACCTTGGGGAAGCGATGAAAGTAGTCGTCGCCAGTACAACTGAAGGGGACGATAAGCCGTTGAAATATCCGGCGATGTTCCGTAATGCCTCCGTACTCCTTATCAATAAAATCGACCTGCTTCCGTACGTCGACAGCAAGGTTGAGGCCTTGAAAAAAAATGCCCTCAGCGTAAATCCGTTGCTTCAAATTTTTGAAACTTCGTGCGTCACCGGCGAAGGCATTCGGGAATGGAGCAACTGGCTCCTTGCACATTGTCTGCACCAAGTATGACATCGAGAATCCACATAGCAATTCGCGGCGCCGTTCAGGGCGTAGGGTTCAGGCCGTTCATTTACAGGCTTGCCAAGACTCTTCGGCTTACAGGATGGGTTGCCAATACTTCGAGCGGTGTACTCATCGACGCCGAGGGTGAGCGAGAGATGCTCGACGCCTTTCTTTTGCGGATCGATAAAGAGAAGCCGGCGCTTTCTTCGATTCAGAGCCTTGAGCCGACCTGGCTCGATGCAGTCGGTTACACGGATTTCGGCATCAGGGAAAGCGATCGTTCCGGAGACACATCGGCGATCATTCTCCCCGATGCGGCGACATGCCCCGAATGTCTGAAAGAAATTTTCGACCCGACCAACCGGCGTTACCGATATCCTTTCACCAACTGCACTCACTGCGGGCCTCGCTTTTCGATCATCGAATCGCTCCCATACGACCGGCCGAATACTTCGATGAAGAAGTTTACAATGTGTCCGCAGTGCAAAAAAGAATACGAGGACCCGGACAACCGTCGTTTTCATGCGCAGCCGAATGCGTGCCCGGAGTGCGGCCCTCAATTGGAATTGTGGAATCCGGGCGGCGATGTGTTGGCGACGCGCAATGACGCTCTTCTCATTGCGGCCCGCGCAATACGGGAAGGAAGCATTGTCGCCGTGAAAGGGATCGGTGGATATCAGTTGATCGTCGACGCGCAGAATGAACATGCCGTCGTAGAGTTGAGAAGGAGAAAGAGACGGGACGAAAAACCGTTCGCCTTGATGTTCTCAACCGTGGAAGAAATAATGCCTTACTGCAATGTCTCCCCGAAGGAGGAGCGCCTCTTGCATTCACCCGAAAGCCCCATCGTGCTTCTGGGCCGAAGAAACGAGAACCCAGCGCCTGCGATTGCACGTTCCGTCGCTCTGCATAACCCAAATTTTGGCGTCATGCTTCCATACTCTCCCTTGCATCATCTGCTGATGCGGGAAATTGGGCGGCCGGTAGTTGCGACGAGCGGCAATCTTTCGGAAGAGCCGATTTGTATCGATGAGCATGAAGCGCTGTCACGGTTGAGAAGGATCGCAGATCTGTTCCTCGTCCACAACAGGCCGATCGTTCGGCACGTTGACGATTCAGTCGCTCGGATCGCCTTGGGGCGCGAGCTCGTGTTGCGCAGAGCCCGAGGGTATGCGCCGCTTCCTATCGTGATCAAGGAGAATTCGGGAGAGCCGATCGTCGCCTTGGGCGCGCATTTGAAAAATACTATTGCGCTCGCAAAAGGCGAAAATGTTTTCGTGAGCCAGCACATCGGAGACCTTTCCACCGATGAATCAATGAACGCATTTCGCAAGGTCAACGACGATTTCCGCAAACTATACAACGCTTCGCCGACCGTTACCGTCACAGATCTGCATCCGGATTACCAATCCACACAATACGCAGAAAACGTCGCGGGGACAAAAATTGCCGTCCAGCACCATTACGCGCACGTCGCCTCATGCATGGCGGAAAATCAGCTTGAGGGAAGGGTCCTTGGAGTCTCCTGGGACGGGACGGGATATGGGGACGATGGCACCATTTGGGGCGGCGAGTTCTTGTTGACCAATGAATCGTCGTTTGACCGGGTCGCACATCTTCGACGGTTCCGCCTGCCGGGAGGAGAAAAAGCTATTCGTGAGCCGCGCAGGGCGGCCATCGGTGCGCTCTTCGAAATTTTCGACGATTCGGTATTTCCGCAAAATCATGTCCATCCCATCAATTCCTTGCCGGCGACGGAGTCGCTGCTTCTTCAGCAGATGCTGATCAAAAAAATCAACTGCCCGTTCACGTCGAGCGCCGGGAGATTATTCGACGCAGTAGCATCGATCACCGGGGTGTGTCATACGCTCAAGTTCGAAGGGCAGGCGGCGATGGAGCTTGAATGGGCGATCGGAGGGACACAAACGGACGCAACGTACGAATATGCCATACCGGACGGCGACCCCCCACTCGTAATCGATTGGGGGCTGATGCTCCTTGAGATCCTTTCGGACGCGCAGGATCGAGTTCCCACTTCGTTGATCTCCGCGAAGTTCCACAACACGCTTGCGCAAATCATAGTGGAGGTCGCAAAAAAAATTGGGGAACATCGAGTCGTTCTTTCAGGCGGGTGTTTTCAGAATGAATATTTGCTGGAAGAGACGGTGCGGAGACTTGTGAGCGAAAAATTTTCGCCGTATTGGCATCAACGCGTACCGCCAAACGACGGAGGGATCGCCCTCGGACAGATTTATGCGGCGCAAAGGTTAATGCGGCATGGTTCGGCGAAAGACGTCGAACAAACATACACGGAATCAATCACGAGCGAATGAAGGAGATGAGATCATGGGTGTGATGAGCGGCGAGATAGCGGAAATTTATCTTGAGGATGGCAAAGCGAAAGCGAAAGTTAGAGTGGGAAGCGCAACGATGGTCGTTGACCTCATGCTTGTGATCTCCGCAAAAGTTCACGATCGCATCGCCTTCGATTCAGGAATTGCCTTATCTCGGGTCGGAAAAGAAAAAGCTACGGTCAGTTGAAAGGATCCGCTGCTGTTGTCGCAATGCCCCTCTTTTGCTGATGCGCCGGGAGGCAATGTGGAGAATAGGAAGAAAAGTATGTGCCTTGCAATTCCGGGCCGGATAGTTGAAATCAAAAAAAAAGAAGATGCATCACGCGGCGGCGTTTGCATGGGCAAAGTTGATTTCGGCGGCATATCGAAATCGGTGTGCCTCGACTTAGTTCCCGACGTCAAGATCGGCGACTATGTCATCGTTCATGTCGGGTTTGCAATCAGCATCCTCGACGAGAATGAAGCACGGGCGACGCTCGACCTCCTCCACAAGATCGAAGGATTTGGAGGCGTACACCAGAAGGGCGATCCCGCAGGCCACGGTGCTTGATGAAATATCTTGATGAATATCGAAACGGGTCGGCAGCCGAAGAAATCGCCACGCTCATAAGCTCCACCGCGCGGCATCCTTGGACAATCATGGAGATTTGTGGAGGCCAGACTCATTCCATCGTTAAATCTGGCCTTGAGGCGCTTCTTCCCGGCAGTATCACGCTGGTACATGGACCCGGCTGTCCCGTCTGCGTTACGCCCATAGAGATGGTCGACAAAGCGGTCATGCTCGGCGGAATGAAGGATGTCGTATTGGCTTCGTTCGGAGATATGCTGCGCGTTCCCGGTTCGCATGCAGACCTGCTGAGCGTCAGGGCTAGAGGTGGAGACATTCGTACGGTCTATTCGCCGCTCGATGCGGTTGAAATTGCGAAACAAAATCCGCAGAAGAAGGTGGTGTTTTTCGCAGTCGGTTTCGAGACGACCGCCCCGGCCGGTGCAACATCCATCACTCATGCCGAGTCTCTTGGGCTCACGAATTTCTTTCTTCTTTGTTCGCATGTCCTTGTTCTTCCTGCCATGGAAGCGATCCTCTCTTCGCCGCACAATCGTGTTCAAGGGTTTTTAGCGGCAGGGCATGTGTGCACTGTGACCGGTTACGAAAATTATTTTTCAGTCGCGGAAAAGTATCGGACCCCGATCGTTGTGACCGGGTTTGAACCGGTCGATATTCTCCAGGGAATTTATATGACGGTGAAACAGCTCGAGGAGGGAAGGTTCGGAGTCGAGAACCAGTATTCCCGTTCAGTTCGGCCGGAGGGAAATGAACACGCAACGAAGCTTCTGGACGAAGTGTTCGACGTCATCGATCGCTCATGGCGCGGCATCGGACCGATAGCGATGAGTGGATACCGGATCAAGAGCCGCTACGCGAGGTTCGATGCCGAAAAACACTTTCGCTTAGGGGATATACACGCGGAGGAATCGAAAACCTGTATGGCAGGAGCCATCCTTCAAGGACTTACGAAGCCTTTTGAATGTCCTGCTTTTGGAACTCAATGCACACCCGAACGCCCCTTCGGCGCTCCGATGGTTTCTTCCGAAGGGGCATGTGCGGCGTATTATCATTATCGAGCTGCTTCCTAGTCAACATTGCAATGGCAGAAAAATAATAGAGGCGATTCTATTAAGGATCGATGAACAATGAGCACGAGACTTGCTACGATCGAGCAATTTTTAGCGGGACCCGGAATTGCAGTGGTTGGCGCTACCGATAACGAAAGGAAATTTGGCAGCCGCGTTTACCGTATGATGAAGGAAAGGGCGATTAAAGTCTATCCGGTGAACCCGGGGCGAGAGGTGGTAGACGGAGACCGATGTTATCGTTCGGTGTTGGATATTCCGGCAGAAGTGAAGTCTGCCATCACTGTCGTTCGTCCTTCGGTGACTGAGTCGGTAATTGGAGAATGTGCTGAAAAGGGGATCACGATCGTGTGGATGCAGCCGGGTTCGGAATCGCACGAAGCGGTAAACATTGCTCAAAGGCACGGTCTCACAGTTGTGAGGAGGGAATGTATTCTCATGTACCTCGAGCCTGTTGAATCCGGTCACGCCGTTCATCGTTGGCTGAAAAAAGCGATCGGCGCGTATCCACATTAAGCAGAGAAGGAATTGGAAGTTGTGAATAAAGAAAGTGCCGATGCAGAAGTCGGCGTATCGTGTCCCGTGCCGATCAATGAATACGAAAATGTTCTTCTCGCGCACGGCGCCGGCGGCAAATTGTCCCACCAACTCGTAACGAAAATGTTCGCTCCGGAATTCGGGAACGAGTATCTCGACGTTCTCCATGACGGAGCTATTCTTTCTGTAGGCGAGTCGAGGTTGGCGTACTCGACGGATTCATTTGTTGTCAGCCCGCTTTTTTTTCCGGGAGGAGACATCGGCTCACTGGCAGTGAACGGAACGGTGAACGATCTGTCGATGTGCGGAGCAACTCCATTGTATCTTTCGGCCGCGTTCATCATCGAAGAGGGACTTTCGATGCACGATTTACGCAGGATCGTTCTCTCGATGCAGGCTTCTGCGAAAATCGCGGGAGTTACTGTCGTCACGGGGGATACAAAAGTGATCGAGAGAGGGAAAGGGGATAAAATTTACATCAACACGTCCGGAATCGGTGTGATCTCCAGCGATGTATCAATCGACCCGAGGAATGCCCGCCCCGGTGACAAGATCATCGTGAGCGGCACGATCGCCGATCACGGTATCGCGATCATGTCGGTGCGCGAAGGCCTCGCATTTGAGACGGAGTTGAAAAGCGACTGCGCCGCTCTCAACAGACTTGTGTCGACAATGCTTGCGGCGAGCAGTCGCATCCATGTGTTGCGCGATCCGACTCGCGGCGGCGTTGCAAGCGCCCTTAATGAAATAGCCGATAGCTCGAACGTCGGCATGACCATCTACGAGACGGACATTCCGTTGCGGGATGAAGTGCAGAGTGCGTGCGAAATCCTCGGCTTCGATCCGCTCTATGTCGCGAATGAGGGAAAATTGATCGCGATCGTACATGAACAAGACGCCGGTAGCATTCTCAATTCGATGAAAGAACATCCGTTAGGAAAGGATGCTGCGATCATCGGCGAAGTCACTTCGAACAATCTAAAAACTGTTCTCATGAAGAGCCGCATCGGCGGAACGCGCGTTGTCGATATGCTTTCGGGAGAACAGCTGCCAAGAATCTGCTGAAGACGATGAGAAGTTAAAAGTGTAAAGTGCAAAGGGCAAAGTTACAGTGCAAAATTCAAAGATCGTACTGATTATCTTTGCACATTGAGACAAAATGGCGGTTTAACTTTGCATTTATCATTGTAACTTTGCCATTTGCACTTTGAATTTTTCATTAACATTGTTGAATATCTCAACGATTAGCTTATTGGATTTAAGAACATCGCGTATCGATGTTCCCAAGCTTGCCAATTTGCTTTCACTCGGGATTTGAAAAGAGGCCATAATCAACCTGCCTAGCTGTGATTCTCATGGCACAATAGTTGACGTTCGAGATACTATAAAATTGCAGATGCACCAGAGCAGGAGTTCAGCATGATACGCGGGACAGTTCTCATCAACCGGGATGTGTGCAAGGGCTGCGAGTTGTGCATCGCAGCGTGTCCGCAGGAAAGTCTTGGATTATCCGACCAGATCAACCGACGCGGATACAGATACGCGCAGTTAGTGCAGGACAATTGCACGGGGTGTATCAACTGCGCCCTGGTTTGTCCGGATTGTGCGATCACAGTGTATCAGGAATCTCGTATCAAACCAAATTTGTCTTCGAGAGTGATCCCTGCCGTGTAATACTGCATTCCGATCAAGATCGTTTACGGAGTAGATGTCATGGAGTCTGCACCTCGATCCGACGCTCGCCTTATGAAAGGGAATGAAGCGCTTGCCGAAGCGGCCATCAGAGCCGGCATGCAAGCGTATTTTGGTTATCCGATCACCCCTCAATCTGAAATTTTAGAATATCTTACACTCGAAGCGCCGAAAAGAAATTTTGTTGCCCTGCAGGCGGAAAGCGAGCTGGCGGCGATCAACATGATCTATGGCGCAGGAGGAGCGGGCGCGCGTGTGATGACCTCTTCGTCCAGCCCCGGGATCAGCCTGATGCAGGAAGGGATCTCATACATGTCGTCGGCGGAAATCCCGTGCCTTATCATCAACGTGCAGCGCGGAGGCCCGGGACTGGGGACGATCCAGCCGTCGCAGGGAGATTATTTCCAGGCGACAAAAGGAGGAGGCCACGGCGATTATCGGCTTCTCGTCTTGGCTCCCGCTTCGGTTCAGGAGATGGCCGATTTTGTTTTTGAAGGATTTCGACTGGCGGAGAAATATCGCAACCCGACAATGATCTTGAGCGACGGCGCACTCGGTCAGATGATGGAGAAAGTTGCGCTTCCTGCTTCCGGATCTCTACCTGTCATAAATAAGCCGTGGGCGACAACAGGAAAGCCCGCAAACGGCGAGAGGCGCATTCTGACTTCGTTGCATCTCGAGCCGGAGAAAATGGAGCAGATCAACATGAGGCTTCAAGCAAAGTATCGAAGAATGGAAGAAGATGTCCGGTACGAGTTGCTCGGAAGCGAAGAGCCCGAAGTTGTTCTCGTGGCATTTGGATTGACCGCGCGCGTATGTCAAAAATCTTTGGAACTCGCGCACGAACGCGGGTTGAGAGTTGCGCTGCTGAGGCCGATCACCCTCTTCCCATTTCCCTCCCGAGTCATCGAATCGTTGTGCGAAATCGCAGATTCATTTTTGACAGTTGAGATGAATGCCGGTCAGATGGTGGAAGACGTGAAGCTTGCGGTGAACGGAAAAAGGCCGGTCTATTTTAAAGGGCGGATGGGAGGGATGATCCCTACTCCCGAAGAAATCCTTCTGGAGCTTGAAGCGATCACAGAGAAGGATGAAACGGCAACCGCATAATGAGGATAGCATGGAGATAGCTACAACATCCATACCGATGCAGCTTGTGTATAAAAAGCCCGAGACGCTGACGGATGCAACGATGCACTATTGCCCCGGATGCGGTCATGGTGTCGTGCACAGAGTGCTGATGGAAGTCGTGAATGAAATGGGCATAGTTGGAGAGACGATAGGCGTGGCACCGGTCGGCTGCTCGGTCTTTGCCTATAATTATATGAACATCGACATGCAGGAAGCTGCGCACGGAAGGGCGAGCGCAGTCGCGACAGGAATCAAACGAGTTCTGCCGGAAAAGATCGTCTTCTCCTATCAAGGCGACGGCGACCTTGCTGCGATCGGAACGGGCGAGTCGATCCATACGGTCAACCGCGGTGAGAATATCTTGATGATATTCATCAACAACGCGATTTATGGCATGACCGGCGGACAAATGGCGCCGACGACAATTCTGGGACAAGTGACGTCGACGACGCCGTACGGAAGGAATTCGGACCTTATCGGATTTCCTTTAAAGATCACCGACCTTGTCGCCCAACTTCCCGGCGCGTTTTATGTCACGCGCCAGGCGGTTCATACTGCAGGCGCCGTCCGAAAATTGAAGAAAGCTGTCGAAGCATCATTCAAATATCAACGGATGAAAAAAGGAACATGCTTTATCGAAGTGGTATCCAATTGTCCATCGGGATGGAAAATGACGCCCGCCGAGGCCAATGTCTGGATGGAAAAGAACATGTTTCCACTCTATCCTCTCGGCGACCTTAAAGTACCGGTTCTGAATTAGCGTGTAGGATCCAAACGATGAACACTGCGCATGAAATTATCATAGCGGGTTTTGGCGGCCAAGGAGTTCTGTCGATGGGACAGATCATCGCTTACGCGGCGATGAAGGAAGGGAAGGAAGTGAGCTGGATGCCTTCCTACGGTCCGGAAATGAGGGGCGGCACTGCAAACTGCATCGTCATCGTCTCGCCGTCGCGGATCAGCTCTCCGCTTGTGTCGAAGTTCGATTCGGCGATCCTTCTCAATCAACCGTCTGTTGATAAGTTTGGAGCGCATATAAAGCCGGGGGGAATTATTCTCTTTGAACGGTCGGGCGTCCTTATTCCCCCGTCGCCGGATGCTGTCGACGTGTTAGGCATCGAAGCGCAGGATGAAGCGCAAAAACTATCGAAAAAACAAGTTGCAAACATGATCATGCTCGGCGCTTTCCTTCAGGCGCGTCCGATCGTCTCCGATAAAAATGTTCTCATGGCGCTCAAGGAAGTTCTGCCGGAGCGCCATCATCATCTTCTGCCGCTCAACGAGCAAGCGCTGAAGCGTGGGAAAAAGATTGCTGAAGAAATACTGCACGAAATTGTCGCATAACGGTTTTCGAAAAGGAAGAGGCGTCTGTATGAATCTTGACAATATCCACTGCGAACATTCTTGCCGGAACACCTGCGCAATGCTCACTGCCGCGCTCGCTCAGGAGACGATGACCGTCCGATTCTACCAGTCGATTCTCTCGCAGTGCGACGAGCCGGATGTCCATAGTTTTGTTCGCGGGCTTGTCGAGGAACGAAGCGCTTCCGTCATACGCATCATGCAGAAATTGAACGAGATCAAAGCGCGGTCGCAAACGATGGACGGAGTCCAGTCGGCTTTTCAATCGTAAACGACTTCATGAAGAAAGAGATTAAGAAGAAGATCGAGCGGTGTGCGATCTTTACGCAGTAGAAATTCCATACCCTAAAACCCTCCCCCTCCGCCCGCATTAAATTTTATTCCCCTTCGGGCGCGAGTTCCCGAGATTCCTTTGTCAGTGAAAACAAGAGCAGCATAACCGCAAAGACGAGGTATGCAGCAGCGAACTGATACGGAATTTTTTGCGCCATGCCGGAAAGTGTCCACGGCAGATACATGATCCCGTCGGCAGAAGCGGAGTGCACGACGCCGAAAAAGGAGAGTGCTGCAAGGATGAAGAGGTACACGGAAGATTTTTTCAGATGCCGGTCGATGAGCTCAGCAAGGAATCCCCCCCAAAGCATCGCCGTCAAGATGAAACCGTTTCCCAACGCGATGGTGACGAGCATCTCAGGCAAAGCCTTGCCTGGTGCTTCCATAAGTTTTTGAAAGATCTCCGTCGGCACGATGTCGGGATTCGTGAATTTGATCGACAGAAGTCGTGCAACGGTCGGGAAAAATGCGAATGCGACGGCGGGACCATGTCGTACTGGACATGCATGGAACGACTGCACGATGATATCCATCGCGACGAAGATCAATATCGGAGCGAGCACTGCGCGGGGAATCAACTCCACGAAAAATGATACGTATCCCAGCATTCCTCCAAGTCCGATAAAAATTCCCGTGATCAGAGTATAACCGGCTCGAGATCCCATTCGCTTGTAAGCAGGTTGGCCAATGTAGGGGGTCGATTGCGCGACACCGCCGCACAAACCGGCAACCAACGTCGCGATCGCTTCTGTGAGAAGGATCGAGCGAGTATTATAATCGTCTCCCGCAACGCGTGCACTTTCCGTTACGTTGATGCCGCCGACAACGGTCAAGAGGCCAAAGGGGATCGCGATCGGCATGTATTTCCATGCGTGGCTCAGTCCGTCCAAAAATCCCAACGTAGGGATTGGCATGGCAAAATGGAGATCCATCGAAGGAGGAGCCGCATAAGTTCCCCCGATCCATCCGCTCGGCCCAAGCACGTAATAGACAATCGAGCCGATTAAAATTGATGCGAGAACTCCAGGAAAATTTTTAGGGAGACGAATTCGTGCAACAAGCGAATAGAGGATCAATCCGAGTGAGATCATCCCTACCAGCGGCATTCCGAAGATGTCGACGAGCGGGACCAATCCGATCAACGCCAAGCCGATGCCGGCGAGGGATCCGAGCAGGCCGGCCTGAGGGACGACGCGCTGAACCCACTGGCCAAAAAAAGAAAAGACGACTTTCAACAATCCGATGACTACCATCGTTGCCATGCCGATGTACCACGTCATCATTGCGGCATCCCGTTCGGCGAGGCCCTCCGCTTTCAGGCCGATAAAGGCCGGACCGAGAACGACAAGGGCGATGCCGATCGTCGAGGGCGTGTCGAGACCCAGCGGCATTGCAGTCACTTTCATATTGCCCGTTTTTTTTGCCAGGCGAAATGCCATCCACGTATAGACGACGTCGCCGAACAGCACGCCGAAAGCGGTCCCCGGAAACATCCTCGTGTAAACTATATCGGCAGGAAACTTGAACGCAAAGATGAGTATGCCGGCGAGGAACGAGAGAACCGTGAGGTTGTCGAACATCAGACCGAAGAACCCGTTGATGTCGCCGATAGCAAACCAGGCGTATTTTTCTTTATTCTGTTCCATACTGATTTCTCACTAACCTAACTTCACTTTGACAAACTTACTTACCCCTGTTACGCAAAACGCACGAATACTTGCCACGAAGACACAAAAGCACTAACAGAACCAGAAGTTTAAACCCACAATCTTACAAGATTAAGTCTATCGTAAAAATTTTTTGTCTTTGAGACTTTGTGGCATACCTTTGATACCGCATAACATCAGTCAATTAACGAACATCCCCGCGATTGAGGCGGTCATCCATGTGGCAATAGTCCCGCCGAGCAATGCTTTTAGGCCGAGCTTTGCGATATCTCCCCGCCTGTTCTCGGCAAGTGGACTGATGCCGCCGATCTGGATCGCAATGGACGAGAAATTCGCGAACCCGCAAAGTGCATACGTCGCAATGACGATCGCTTTTTGCGAGAGCTGATGTGCTGTGATGGCGTCCGTCATTTTTGAATATGCGACAAATTCATTGAGCACCATTTTGATCCCCATGAGGCTCCCTACGTTGAGAGCGTCGCTCCACGGCACGCCGATGGCAAACGCCACAAATTGAAAAATAAGCCCCGTGATAAGTTCGAGCGAAAGGGGCATGCCGAAGTGTGCCTGGGTCATCGCGCTCAAGCCCGTTGCAGCGCCGAGGAGGCCAAGCAAGTAATTGACGAGCGCGATAAGAGCAATGAATGCGATGAGCATCCCGCCGACATTGAGTGCGAGACGGACCCCGTCCGATGCGCCGGCCGCCGCCGCTTCGATGACATTTGAATGGGCTTTCTCGATCTTCAGTTTGACCGTTCCCATTGTCAACGGCTCTTGCGATTCCGGGAAAAGGATTTTTGCAACGACAATAGTCGCGGGCCCGGCCATGATCACCGCAGCGAGTAAATGTCCCGCGAAGTAGACTTGTGCGGTGTCGAAGGATATTCCTTGAAATTTGGCGAACGCAACGCCAAGCATTGTGTAGTACGCGATCATGACCCCGCCGGAGATATGGGCCATCCCGCTCGTCATAATCGTCATAAGCTCGGATTGGGTCAGCGTGGCGAGGTACGGCCTGATGACGAGAGGCGCTTCTGTTTGTCCCATAAACGTGTTCGCCGCGACGCAGAGAGATTCGCTGCCGCTGGCGCGCATGAACTTCGCGATGACCCACGCCATTCCCTGGACCACTCGCTGCATAATTCCAAGATGATACAAGACTCCCATGCATGACGCGAAAAAGATGATCGTCGGAAGGACTTGAAATGCGAAGAAGAACCCCAGACTCCCCGCCGAGCCGGCCGGACTAGCAAGCGAACCGAAAACGAATTGAGCTCCCTCTCCGGCAAAACCGAAAAGGCGGACAAAAACTTTGCTGATCCATTCAAAAATTTGACGTCCAACCGGAACTTTGAGCACAAAGAGAGCGAAGCCAAACTGCAATGAGATTCCCACCCCGACGAGGCGCCAGTTGATCGATCGTTTAGAGGTGGAGAACAGATACGCAAGCCCCGTAACGGCGGCAAGACCGATGAGACCGCGGAAGATAGAAGTGAATTCCATGCAGCAGTCTATTGGGTGAATGGTGTGTGCAGATAACGTACGACGATCGGCATCAAAGTATTAAGTTTTCAATCAAACCGCCATAGAAAAAATGTTCGTTTTTCTTAGTTCGGGGTTGATGTTTTTTGCGCATAGATCTTTATTGATAATTAACTTGGATGTGCAGCGTAGTATTTATGAGCAAAGAAATGTCGCACGTGGTTTTCCCCGACGGGCTTCGTCTCAAACGCTTCATCACGGCTATGTTCTATACTATAGAGATAACGTCGATCAAGTAGGAAATCCCCGTGGCTCAAAGCTATAGAATGTTCCGTTATCCTCCACTTTATTGACTTTTCCCGCACCTTTGACTATATTTTGAATGCATTTTCCCTTATAACGTTATATAAAGAAAGTGAAGCGGCTTTCTCATGATTAATGAGATCCTAGCGGTAGAAAGCGTTGGTTCTTTTCATTCGGAAGAGGGAACAATTTTCCCTCTTTTCTTTTTTTAAGAGGAAATCATGGCTGATAAACAATATGATGTCGTTGTTGTCGGAGGCGGACCGGGTGGCTATATTGCCGGAATCAGAGCCGGACAACTTGGTTTGAAGACCCTTGTGGTGGAAAAAGATAAGCTCGGCGGAATTTGTCTGAATTGGGGATGTATCCCCACGAAGGCGTTGTTGAAGAATGCAGAGATTTACAACCTCCTCAGACACATCGATGATTTTGGATTTTCGTTCGATAATTTGAAAGCGGATTTCGGCAAGGCGGTCAAACGAAGCCGGGACATCGCCGGACGGTCGTCGAAAGGCATCGAGTTTTTATTCAAGAAATACAAAGTCGATTACCTCCCTGGGACCGCTAAGATCGCTTCGAAGGGAGTCGTCGAAGTTGCGCAGGTCGGCAAGTCTGAAAAGATCAACGCGAAGCATATCATCCTGGCAACGGGCGCTCGGCCGAAGACATTTCCGTCTATTAAGATAGATGGAAAACAAGTGATCACGAGTTCGGAGGCGATGGTGCTTGGCGCTCCTCCAAAGAGCATGGTCATCATCGGCGCGGGAGCGATCGGCGTAGAGTTCGCATATTTCTATAACGCCTATGGTACGAAAGTAACGATCGTCGAAATGATGCCGAGCCTTCTTCCCATAGAGGATCGCGAAGTGACGAAAACCCTGGCAAGGGTGTTTTCAAAAAATGGGATAGAAATCCTCACCGAGACCAAAGTGGAGAATGTTGCGACCGGCAAAGAAGTGACGGTGACTGTGAGCAACAAGGAAGGGAAGAAAGACCTTAAAGCAGATATCGCACTCGTGGCAATTGGCGTGCAGGGAAATATCGAAAATCTGGGACTTGAGGCGCTCGGAGTGAAAACCGATCGCTCTTTTGTTAAAGTGGATCAATACTACAAGACCAACGTCGATGGAATTTATGCCATCGGCGACGTCAACGGTCCGCCCTGGCTCGCGCACGTCGCCTCGGAGGAAGGGGTGGTTTGTGTAGAAAAAATTGCGGGGAAGAGCCCGCACCCGATCGATTACGAGAATATCCCCGGTTGCACGTACTGTCAACCGCAGGTCGCGAGCGTTGGGATGACGGAAGAAAAAGTTCGTGAAAAGGGACTCGATGTGAAGATCGGCCGTTTCCCGTTTCGTTCGCACGGCAAAGCGCTTGCCATCAACGAGACGGAAGGGTTTGTGAAATTGATCTTCGACGCCAAGTACGGAGAACTGCTCGGCGCTCACATTATCGGGTCTGAAGCGACGGAAATGATCGCGGAGCTGGTCGTCGCCCGGACGCTCGAGACGACGAGGGAACAGATCGTTCAAACTATCCATGCACATCCTACGCTCACCGAGGGAATTCACGAAGCGGCATTGGATGCATACGGCGAAGCGCTGAATATTTAAGGGACACTAATGTTAACCGTTCGCTTAAAGCGAACAGTTAACGCCGAAAATCACATTGTGAACCGTTCACTTAAAGTGAACGGTTCTCTGGTGTAAATGCAATGAATCAACTTCTCACCATACATATCGGTCGGACACGTTACGCGGAGGCATGGGAGCTTCAGAGAAAGATTTTCTCTGCGCGCCTCGCGCAACGCATTCCGGACGTTCTTCTCCTCACGGAACACGAACCGGTGTATACGCTGGGCAAAGGTGCGGATGCGAATCATCTTCTCGCGAACGACCAGGAACTGCGCTCCAAGAACATCGACCTTTTCAACATCGACCGCGGAGGAGACGTGACCTTCCACGGGCCGGGACAGTTGGTGGGATATCCTATTCTCGACCTCAACGACCACTATCTCGATATCCACCGGTACCTGAGAGATATTGAAGAGGTGCTTATCAGGACTGCCGCGGAGTTTGGGATCCGTGCTCAACGATCGGAGGGATACACCGGCGTGTGGGCCGGAAACGATAAGCTTGCCGCCATCGGGGTGAAGGTGAGCCGTTGGGTGACGATGCACGGCTTTGCCCTGAACGTCAACACGGACCTCTCATATTTCGACAGGATCATCCCGTGCGGAATATTTCATAAAGGAATTACATCGCTCCAGACATTGCTCGGTCATGACGTGAGCATGCAAGAAGTCGAGCGGAACATCATTCATAATTTTGAGTCTGTATTCTCACTCGCGTCGCAATCCGCGGCGCTCGATGAGTTTCTCGCGGGCGCGCATCTTGAGGACGCTCCAGTTGTAGAGGAGAAGATCTCATGACTTCAAAGAAGAATGTCCTAACGATCCATAAGCATGATTTTTCCGCCAGCCGCGATTTGAAAAGCGTCAACATTGCCCATGTATCGAACGGCGAGCTGACGAAAGCGCAATTGGTCACGGCATACCGCACGATGTTCCTCTCCCGCAGCGTCGACGAAAAGCTGATGATCCTCCTGAAGCAGGGAAAGATCCATTTTCACATCGGCGGCCCGGGACACGAAGCGTGTCAAATTGCTGCGGCGATGGCCCTCAAGCCGGGGTACGATTGGGCGTATCCATACTATCGTGATCTATCGTTTGCCCTCCAGTACGGTTCAACCCCCTACGAAATTTTTCTCGAATCGATGCACCGCGTTGGCGGACCGAGTTCGAACGGACGTCAGATGCCGTCGCACTACGGAAATAAGGCGCTGCGGATCCCCGCGCAATCGAGTCCCACCGGAACACAATTCCTGCAGGCCGTGGGGACCGCGATGGGCGCTGTGAAGGAAGGAATGGACGAAGTCGTGTATGTCTCTTCCGGCGAAGGGGCGACGAGCGAAGGAGAATTTAGCGAAGCGTTGAATTGGGCGAGTCGCGCAAAGTTTCCGGTGATCTTCCTCGTCGAGAATAACGGGTATGCGATCTCGGTGCCGGTGAAGGACCAAATTGCAGGATGCTCAATCGCGGATCTAGCACGAGGCTACCCGAACCTCCAGAGGTTTCATATCGATGGGACAGATTTTGCCGCCTCGTACGCCGCCGCTCATGAAGCGGTGAATTACGCACGGGCGGGAAAAGGTCCGAGCTTGATCGAGGCGGATGTTGTTCGCCTGTTCCCTCATTCCTCGTCCGACGATGCAAAAAAATATATCCCGGCGGAAGAACTTGAACGCAACCGCCAACGCGACCCGCTTCCGAGGCTTGAACGTGAGCTTCTTGATTCCGGCGTCATATCGCATGAGGAACTCGAAGAACTCAAAGCGGACGTGAAGAAAGAGATCGATGACGCCGCGGAACGAGCTGAAGCTCAGCCAAGTCCCGATCCCGAAACGGCCGAACGAAATGTCTTCTCTCCGAACGTTGTCGTTCCGAAAGAAAATTATTCGGAGCCGTCGCAACACGGTAAAAATATCGTGATGGTCGACGCGATCAATCATGCGCTCCACGAAGAGATGAAACGCAATCCGAAGATGCTCATCTACGGAGAAGATGTTGCAGGAAACAAAGGCGGAGTGTTCACGGCGACTAAAGGATTGACTGATGCTTTTGGAGACGAGCGTGTCTTTAATTCTCAACTCGCGGAAGCGAGCATCATCGGGTCTAGCATCGGTTTGGCGATCCGTGGATTTAAGCCGGTCGTCGAAATTCAGTTTGGCGATTATATCTGGCCGTCGTTCATGCAATTCAAAGATGAACTGGTGAAATTGCGTTATCGGTCGGATGGAATTTTCTCCTGCCCTGTCGTTGTCCGCGTGGCCGTTGGAGGATACATTCGAGGTGGATTGTACCACAGCCAAAGCATCGAAGGCTTCTTTGCGCACATGCCGGGTCTGTGGATCGCAATGCCTTCCAACGCTGCCGATGTGAAAGGATTGCTAAAGACCGCCTGCCGGGAAGAGAATCCTGTATTGTTCTGCGAACACAAAGGACTTTACCGACAAGGGTTCGCTTCAAGCCCTGAACCGGACGAGAACTATCTTCTACCGTTCGGGCTAGCGAAGATCAAGAAAGAAGGAAGAGATATTACGATCGTGACGTGGGGAATGATGGTGCAACGGTCTCTGGAATCTGCAAAGAAGTTAGAGGGAAAAGGAGTGAGCGTCGAAGTGATCGACCTGCGGACAATTTGTCCATGGGATAAAGAAACAGTGTTGAGCTCAGTGAAGAAAACAGGGAAGGCGCTCGTCGTTCATGAGGATACACGCACAGGTGGGTTTGGTGGAGAAATAAGTTCTGTGATCGCAGAAGAATGTTTTCAATGGCTCGACGGACCGGTCATGAGGGTAGCGGCGAAGGATGCACCGGTTCCCTTCGCCCCTTCGCTTGAAAACGTCATCCTGCCGCAGGAGAGCGATATCACTGCTGCACTGGAAAAGCTTGCTGCATTTTGATGCGCACCGAGCGAAAAACGAAATATCCATTTTGAAAGTTCTGTCAGAATTTCCAAAGAGCTAAACGCTAATCACATGGCTATCATAGACGTCGTCATGCCGCAGATGGGGGAAAGCATCGCCGAAGGCACGATCACGAAATGGTATAAAAAAGTCGGGGAGAAGATCGCGAAGGATGAGACCTTGCTCGAGATCAGCACCGACAAGGTCGATTCTGAAATTCCTTCGCCGTCGGCGGGGATCGTCGCCGAGCTTCTCTTTCCCGAACAAAAGACAGTTGACGTCCACACGATCATTGCCAAGATCCAGACCGACGTGAACGCTCCGTTGAAGCAAAGCGAATCGATGCCCCATGCATCTTCAGCAATGCCGAAAAAAGAAACCTCTTTCGCTCCCGCGCCGGTCGTTGCCAGGGAATTAGCAGAAACCGACCGGTCGAATGGAACCGATGCATTCTATTCTCCACTCGTGATGAACATCGCCCGCACGGAGGGGGTCCCGATGGCTGAGCTCGAAAATATTCGAGGGACAGGCCTCAATGGACGCGTGAGCAAGAAAGACATCCTCCAGTATGTTGAGAATAGAAAATCTCACAGCACCGTACAGAGTCATGCATCCGCTAAACAGGCGGGCGAAGTTGAAGTTGTAAAGATGGATGCCATGCGGAAAGCGATCGCCGACCGCATGGTGAAAAGCATACAGACGTCCGCGCACGTCGGTTCGGTCACAGAGGCCGACGTCACAAAGCTCGTGGCTTTCCGTGAAAAAAATAAAGCGGATTTTGAGAAAAGGGAAGGGTTCAAACTGACGTTCACGCCGTTTTTTGTCGAGGCGGTGGTCAAGGCGCTGAAGGATTTCCCGATGGTGAACTCGTCTGTTGAAGGAGATTCGATTGTCCTGCGCAAGGACGTCAATATTGGAGTTGCTGTTGCGCTGGAAAATGGTTTAATTGTTCCTGTCGTCAAGAATGCCGACGGCAAGGACTTCAAGGGGCTTGCAAAAGCCGTCAACGACCTTTCGAACCGTGCCCGGACCAAGAAACTCCTCCCCGATGATGTTCAAGGAGGGACGTTTACGATTACCAACCCCGGCATCTTTGGCAACCTGTTCGGCTTCCCGATTATCAATCAACCCCAGGTCGCGATACTCGGTGTCGGCGCTATCAAGAAGCGCCCGGTGGTCATTAACGACATGATCGCTGTCCGCTCGATGGTGTACATCTCTATGTCGTACGACCACCGCATCATCGACGGCGCACTCGGCGGGATGTTCCTGCAGAAAGTGGTAGAGTATTTGGAGAATTATGAATTTTAAATTATGAATTATGAATTGGGAATTGAAACAAAAATCCCCGACTCATCAATTCATAATTCATAATTTCTAATTCAAAATTCGTCAGCATCATTATGGAAACGATAGTAGAGCACATATCAGCCGAGCGTCAGCGCAAACCGGAGTGGCTGAAGGCCCGTGTCCCCGGCGGCGAGAATTATGCGAAGTTGCGCAGCCTCATTGAAAGCCGCAAGCTCCATACGGTATGCGAAGAAGCCCGCTGTCCGAATATGGGGGAGTGCTGGAATTCAGGCACCGCGACCTTCATGATCCTCGGGGACACCTGCACGCGCAGCTGCGGTTTTTGCGCGGTGAAAACGGGACGTCCCGGTTTTCTCGACAAGGATGAACCGCGACGCGTCGGCGAAGCCGTCGAATCGATGAACCTGCGGCACGCGGTGATCACCTCCGTGAATCGCGACGAATTATTCGACGGAGGCGCTCAAATTTTTGCGGAGACGATCCGCGAAGTCCGCCGACGAGTGCCGGAATGCAGGATCGAGGTCCTGATACCGGATTTTCAAGGAAGCGAAACTGCGCTCAACATCGTCTTAGATGCTCAGCCCGATATCCTCAATCACAATACGGAGACTGTCCCGCGGTTGTACTCAACGGTCCGTCCGCAGGCGCATTACAATCGTTCGCTCGAGCTTCTTTTCCGGGCAAAAGCGAAGGGCTTCCTGACAAAATCGGGACTCATGCTCGGTCTCGGCGAAACGACCGAAGAGGTCCTTGACACGATGAGCGACCTCCGCGAAGCAGGCTGCGATATCCTGACGCTCGGACAATATTTACAGCCGACGAAAGCGCATCTTCCGGTCGAACGCTACGTTCACCCGGATGAATTTCTGATGCTCAAACGCAGGGGACTTGAAATGGCATTTCGGTATGTCGAATCTGGACCGCTTGTCCGCAGTTCGTATCATGCCGCCGAACAAGTGTAGCGAATATCATAGAAGGAGAACTAATGTCGACAGCAACACTAAAAAAAGAAGCACGCGAAGTCAAAGCGCCGAGATGGAAAGACATCGGACTTTCAAACGCTAAAGTCATCGACCTCTATCGTCAGATGTTGCTCATCAGAAGGTTTGAGGAACGCGCAGCGCAGGAGTACGGCAAAAGTAAGATCGGCGGTTTCTGCCATTTGTATATCGGACAGGAAGCGGTCGGCGTCGGCGCCATCGCCGCATTGCGCGAGGACGATTACATTTTCTCCGCGTACCGCGATCACGGTCATGCGCTCGCACGCGGAATGGATCCGAAAGCGATCATGGCGGAATTATTCGGCAAATATACCGGATGCTCCAAGGGAGTCGGCGGATCGATGCACATGTTCGATGCGCAAAGGGGATTCATGGGAGGATACGGTATCGTCGGCGGTCACATACCGCTCGCATCGGGTACCGCTTTTGCGTCGAAGTACCTCGGCAAAGATTCCGTGACGATCTGCTTTTTCGGAGAGGCCGCCGCCAATCAGGGCGTGTTCCATGAAACGCTGAACCTTGCCGCGCTATGGAAACTACCGGTCGTTTTTATCTGCGAGAATAACCGCTTCGGCATGGGAACCGCGGTAGAGCGGTCGACAGCCGTCTGGGATATTTATCAGAAAGCGTCGGCGTACAATATGACCCGCCAATGGGTGGACGGAATGGACGTGGTGGAAATGTACCGCGTCGTAAAAGAGTCGATCGACCGGGCGCGGGAAACCAACGAGCCGACGATGCTCGAGGCGCGCACCTACCGCTTCCGCGGACACTCCATGTCGGATCCGATCCACGGTCATTACAGGACGAAGGAAGAAGTCGAGGAACAAAAGAAAAGCGACCCCATTCTCACCTTCGGCCACGAATTGCTCACGGCAAACATTCTCAGCCAATCCGTCATCGACGAGATGGAATTGGAGATCAAGAAAACAGTCGAGGAATCGGTGGAGTTCGCGGAACATAGTCCCGAGCCGCCTCCGGATGCACTCTTTGAAAATGTCTACGTTTAAATCTTAAAGAAGGAATGGAATTGTATGGCAGTCATTGCGTTTCGTGAAGCGTTAAACCAAGCGATGTGCGAGGAAATGGAGCGGGACCCGAACGTCTTTTTGATGGGAGAAGAGGTGGGTCAATATCAAGGCGCCTATAAAGTAAGCCAGGGCATGTTGCAGAAGTTCGGCGAAAAAAGGGTCATCGATACGCCGATCACAGAGGCGGGTTTTGCAGGCCTGGGTATCGGCGCGGCGATGGTCGGCCTCAGGCCTATCGTCGAGATGATGACGTGGAATTTTGCCATTCTCGCCTTCGACCAGCTCTTTAACAATGCGGCGAAGATCCGCTACATGTCGGCAGGTCAATTCAAAGTGCCGATGGTCGTTCGCGGCCCGTCGGGTGCTGCACATGCGCTTGCATCGCAACATTCGCAAGCGCTCGAATCGATCCTTGCTCATGTTCCCGGCCTCATCGTCGTCATGCCCTCGACTCCGGCTGACGGAAAAGGATTGCTGAAATCCGCGATACGGGACGATAACCCCGTCATGTTCATGGAAAGCGAAATGATGTACGGCCAAAAAGGGGAAGTGCCGGAAGAAGAATACATGATCCCGATCGGCGTGGGCGACATTAAACGAAAAGGAGACCACGTCACGATCGTTGCGTGGTCGAAGATGCTCCATGTCTCGCTTGCCGCCGCGGATGAGTTGATGAAGGAAGGGATCGAAGCCGAGGTCATCGACCCGAGAACGATCCGTCCTCTCGACGAAGACCTCATCATCAACTCGATCAAGAAAACAAACCGCTGCGTCATTGTCGAAGAGGCCTGGCCCTTCGCATCCGTAGGGTCCGAGATCGCAAGCCGTATCTATGCGAAGGCATTCGATTACCTCGACGCTCCCGTCGAACGCGTGAACGGAGCGGACATTCCGATGCCGTACGCTCACAACCTCGAGATGCTTGCGCTCCCGAGCGTTCCGAAAGTGGTCGCGGCAGTCAAAAAAGTTCTCTACCGTTAATATCAGTTGAACCAGTCCGGGAAAGCGTAAACACATGGCGACAAAAGTAGCAATGCCGAAACTCAGCGACACGATGGATGAAGGGATCATCCTCAAGTGGATCAAGAAAGAAGGCGAAGCGGTTAAGCAAGGAGAGATCATCGCCGAAGTGCAGACCGACAAAGCGGATATGGAGCTTGAAGCGTACGACAGCGGAGTGATCCGGAAAATTTTCGTACCCGAAGGAAAAGGTGCGGCCGTCGGTAAACCGATCGCCATCATCGGCTCCCCTTCGGAAGATATTTCCGCGCTGCTCACAGACACCTCCGCGCCGAGCACCGCTCACTCGCCGGCCGCTCCGGCAGCATCTTCACCCGCACCAGCGTCGGCCTCTGCTCCATCCGTCCAAGCGCCGCAGCCTCCGGCAACGACCGAATCCCGTCTGAAAGTTTCGCCGCTCGCGAAGGCGATCGCCGCGCAGAATAAGATCGATTTGCGCTCGATCAACGGCTCAGGTCCGATGGGGAGGATCGTGAAGAAAGATCTTGAAGCATCCCTTTCCAAAACGATGCCTCACGCGCCCAAGGCGTACGTTCCGGGAAACAGTGTGGAGATCCCGGTTTCCCTCATGAGAAAGACCATTGCCAAGCGTCTTGTCGAGAGCAAAACGACCGCGCCCCATTTCTATCTTACGTATGAAGTCGATATGAAGCGCGCAATCGACCTCCGCGCATCGCTCAATTCGGACGAAGGGGTAAAAATAAGCTATAACGACATCGTCGTTCGCGCATGCGCTTTCGCGCTTCGCGCACACCCGCGAGTCAACTCGTCGTTTATGGGAGATAAAATTATTCAGCATGGCGCGATCAACGTCGGGATCGCGGTTGCGCTTGACGACGGATTGATCACACCGGTCATCCGCAACACGGACATGAAAAGCTTGTTCGAGATCTCGAACGAGTCGAAAGAGCTTGCCGCAAGGGCGCGCGATAAGAAATTGAAACCCGAGGAGTTCAGCGGGGGCACGTTTACTGTGAGCAACTTGGGGATGTTCGGAATTGAAGAGTTTGCAGCGATCATCAACCCTCCGGAGGCCGCAATTCTTGCCGTGGGGACGATCGTCGAAAAAGCGGTCGTTGAGAACGGCCAGATTGTACCGGGACACCGGCTTCAACTGACCCTTTCGTGCGACCACCGGGTTGTGGACGGCGCTGTTGGCGCCCAATTTATGCAGGAACTCAAGCTGATCCTGGAGAACCCCTGGAAGCTTGCCTTCTGATTTTCCCTCGAAAAAATTCTTGCATTTACGCCATTTTTAACGTAAATTTAAAGGCTTCGTAAATCTGAATTTTGAATTGTGGAGGTTGTCGTGTCATTCGGCGATAAAAGCACACATTTTTTTAGGCAGGACGAGATCGAGCAGAAATGGTATCTTGTCGACGCCCAGGGCCAAACGCTGGGAAGAATTGCAAGCCGTGTCGCAAAGGTCCTTCGCGGCAAACATAAACCGATCTTTACTCCGAACGCCGACGCCGGCGATTTTGTCATCGTCATCAACGCGGAGAAGGTGAAAGTGACGGGCAAAAGGACGGAGATGAAGGACTATTTTCATTACACCGGGTATCCCGGTGGCGCGGTGTTCGAGAGCTTTAAGGATATGCTGAAAAAAAATCCGGAGAAGGTCATCGAGCGCGCAGTAAAAGGGATGCTGCCTCATACTCGTCTCGGCAGGCAAACTCTTAAAAAATTGAAGGTCTACACCGGCACCGAGCATCCGCATGGGGCACAGAAGCCCGTCGCATTGCCGGTAGAACATTAATCAAGCATTGTTTTAATTTTGTGAAAGAAAAGAATGCCTCAGCACAATATTAGCACAGTAGGGCGCCGCAAGACATCAGTTGCCCGCGTGATCCTTAAACCGGGTTCGGGCGTCATTACCGTCAACAAGCTTCCTTTCGAAAAATATTTCCCGCAGGAAATTTACCGCGCGAACATCACGAAACCGTTCGCGGTGACGGAGACCGCCGGCAAATACGACGTTGCGGTGACCGTCGAAGGCGGAGGGAGTGCGGGGCAGGCGGGTGCGGTGCGCCTCGGCATCGCGCGAGCGTTGCTCGAAGCGAATGACGAAAGCCGCGCGGCATTGCGCACACATGCGTTGCTGACGCGCGATCCCCGTATGGTCGAACGGAAGAAATACGGCCAAAAAAAGGCGCGCAAAAGATTTCAATTTTCAAAACGATAATCCGCTCGCTGCAACGATTGTTACTGTACGGGCTATCGTATCAAACATACTTTCCGACTTGTTGGGAAGTGTCCCGCGTGCGGGATCTCGAACGAGGATGACGAAAGTAGAAGACACCAACTAAACTGCAAAGGACTGCTATGCCACGCGTAGAACTCGCCGAACTTCTCGGTGCGGGCGCCCATTTCGGGCACCTCACCCGCCGCTGGAATCCCAAGATGAAGCCGTACATTTTCATGGAACGGAACGGGATCCACATAATCGATCTGAAAAAATCCCAGGAACTGCTCGATGCGGCCTGCAACGCCATCGCCAATATCGCCGCTGAAGGGAAGAAAGTACTTTTTGTCGGCACGAAGAAACAGGCGAAAGATGTCATCCTTGAGGAAGCCCGCCGCTGCAACCAGTACTACATTTGCGAGCGATGGCTCGGCGGAGCATTGACGAATTTTACGACGATCCGGAAGAGCGTCAAGAGACTGACGAACATCGAGAAGATGGAATCGGACGGCACGTTCGACAAGATCACGAAGAAGGAAGGGCTTTTCCTTACAAGAGAAAAAGACAAGCTGAGCAAGACCCTCTCCGGCGTCGTCGACATGACGAGGCTTCCGGGCGCCCTCTTCGTCGTCGACGTGAAGAAAGAGAACATTGCCGTGAAGGAAGCGCGACGTCTCGGCATCCCGGTTTTTGCCATCGTCGACACGAACTGCGATCCGGACGACATCGATTATATCATTCCGGGGAACGACGATGCGTTGAAGACAGTGCAGGTCATTACCCGGGCGGTCGCCAGCGCGATTCTTGAAGGGTCGGAGCGCGCAAAGGCCCGCCAGCAGGAAGTCTCCGAGGAGCAGGAGAAGCACGAAGAAGTCGCAACAAAAGAAGAGGCCGCGAAGGTCGAAGAAAAAGAATAACAGGATCATTAGACGGAAGAAAGAGAAGAAGACGCAGTATGGCTATTTCAAGCGAGACAGTAAAAAATTTAAGAGAAAAAACCGGCGCGGGCATGATGGACTGCAAGAGGGCGCTCGAAGCGACTGACGGCGACATGGAGAAAGCGATCGAATATCTCCGGAAGAAAGGCGCCGCAACGGCGGAGAAGCGCGCCGACCGCGTTGCAAACCAGGGCATCGTCGTCACAAAAGTTTCCGACGGCGGAGAACTCGGAGTGATCGTAGAGATCAACAGCGAGACAGATTTCGTGGCACGGAGCTCGGATTTCATTCAATTTGCCAATAATGTCACCGAAGTTGTTGAGCAGAAGAAGCCCAAATCCATCGAGGAGCTTCTTGCGCTGCCGTACGCCGGAGGGCTCACGGTGTCCGACGCGTTGTCCGAGCTTATCGGGAAGATTGGCGAGAAGATCGCGATCAAACGTTTCGATGTGCTTGTTGCGGACAAAGGCGTCATCGAAGCATATACGCACATGGGCAGCAAGATCGGAGTCCTTGTCGAACTCGGGACCGCGACGATGTCTCATGACGCGAAGACGGTCGCCCGCGACATTGCGATGCAAGCTGCTGCGATGAATCCGAGCGTTGTTGCGCGCGAGCATGTCCAGAAGGATGTGATCGAACGTGAACTCGATATTTACCGGCAGCAGGCGAAGAACGAAGGGAAGCCGGCGCCGATCGTTGACCGCGTTGCGACGGGCCGCCTCGAAAAATATTTTCAGGAAGTCGTTCTCCTCGAGCAGAGTTTCATCAAAGATGCGAGCAAAACGATCAAGGACGTTCTTCATGAAATGTCCTCCAAAATGAACGATACGCTCGTTATCCGCCGATTCAAGCGGTATCAGCTCGGGGAAGATAAATAGCATTCTCTGGAAAGGTCTCAACCGAGACCTTTCTTTTTATGAAAGAGGATTGGCATGCCGAAGCCGGTGTACAAACGGATCATGTTGAAACTCAGCGGCGAAGCGCTGATGGGCGATAAGGAGTACGGTATCGACCCCGTCGTGATTTCGCGTTATGCGGCCGAGATCAAACTCGTTCACGAAAAGGGAGTGCAGATCGGCATCGTCATCGGCGGGGGAAACATCTACCGGGGAATCGAGAACTCCACAGACGGAATCGATAAAGTGACGGGCGACCATATGGGGATGCTCGCAACGGTCATCAACGCCCTTGCCCTCCAAAGCGCTCTCGAACACCACGGCGTATTTACCCGATGTCAGACCGCGATCAATATGGAACGGATCGCCGAGCCGTTCATCCGCCGGCGCGCGATCCGCCATCTTGAAAAAGGACGCCTCGTGATTTTTGCCGCGGGGACCGGCAACCCGTACTTTACGACGGATACAGCGGCCGTTCTGCGGGCGATTGAGATCGAAGCCGATGTCATCGTCAAAGGAACGCGGGTCGACGGCGTGTTCGATTCTGACCCGGAGAAAAATCCTGCTGCAATCCACATCCCGCAAATTTCCTACGGGGACGTGATCCGCAAAGACCTCAGAGTGATGGATATGACGGCGATAACGCTCTGCAAAGAAAATCATCTGCCGATCGCCGTGTTCAATATGAATGTGCCATCGAATCTTCTTCGACTCGTGATGGGTGAAAAGGTCGGCACTGCGGTGAACGACACCGTTGCTGCCATGAGTTAACGCTATCACTTTTCTTGGGTGATCCTATGTTGAAAGAAATTTTGAAGGACGGAGAAACGCGCATGCACAAAGCGGTCGACGTCGTGCGCGCGGAGCTGACTAAAATTCGGACCGGCAAAGCGACGACGGCTTTGCTCGACGCCGTAAAGGTCGATTATTACGGCACGCCGACTCCTCTTAATCAGGTAGGAAGCGTGAGCGTTCCCGACGTGCACCTTGTCACCGTGACGCCGTGGGATAAAGGGATGCTGCCCCACATCGAAAAGGCCATCATCGCGGCGAACCTCGGCCTTAATCCGATGAGCGATGGCACTGTCGTTCGTGTTCCGATCCCGCCTCTCAATGAAGAACGCCGAAGAGAACTTGTCAAGCTTGTCAAAAAATTCACGGAAGAAGGAAAAGTAGCGATCCGCAATATCCGACGGGATACGAATGAACATCTGAAGAAGGCGGAAAAGGATGAACACTTTTCCGAAGATGAGCGAAAAAGAGGAGAGATGGAAGTTCAGAAATCAACCGATGTACATATCAAGGAAATAGAGAACCTCCTCGCTCAAAAAGAAAAAGAGATCATGGAAGTGTAAATCGGGTTCACTCCGATCGCCAAAGCCTCGCATGTGTTGTGGGGCTTTTTTTGTTGAGAGGGGTTTGAAAATGGGGCCGGAAAGTACTATTATTGTCCTGGCGTGCCCTCGAGAGAGCTCATCTTGTGTTTTGGGACCGGAGAGACGCCGGGAACGCAAAGGCAGTCTGTATGCTTCAGACTAACATTTTTTGCGGCCTTAGCGCCTTTGCGGTGAAAGAGAACTTGTAACATTCATTGAAAACCTCCGTAATACCTACTGGAGGTCGGAATCTCGAAGTCTCATTCATCAACACGTGAGGCGACTATGGAACCGAAACGATTACTCAAATCACAAACGAACAAGATCATTGCGGGTGTGTGCGGCGGATTGGCGGATTACTTCGACGTCGATCCGGTGATCATGCGCGTGCTCTTTGTTCTCCTCGCATTTTTCGGGGGGACAGGGTTCATTTTGTACATCGCCTGCTGGATCATCATTCCAAAGCGGACCGTTGTGACGGAAGGAGAGGGTGGGACGGTTCAATCCCGGTCCACGAGCGCCCGGAGGCTGTTCGGCGTTGCGCTCATCGTGGGGGGCGCGATCATTCTCTTTTCTAACCTCGGCTTCTTTTCATATTTCCATATTTGGAACGTCTCCTGGAGCTTTGTGTTCCCCATTCTTCTTATTCTTCTGGGAATGGCGATCATCTACTATCGGCAGGCCGAACGAGTTCCGGCCGCCGATCAACCGATCGACGTCACGCCAAACGAGACGCAAAGTTCGGAACGGCATTTCCGTACATTCAGGCGCTCGACTGTCGATAAGAAGTTGTTCGGTGTGTGCGGAGGCCTGGCAAATTATTTTTCTATCGATGTGACGTTGCTCAGGCTTCTCTACATCATTCTCTGTCTCGCATCCTTCGGGGCGGGCGTGGTCCTCTATATTACGCTGGTTCTCCTCGTTCCTTATGACCGCCAGCCCAATCCATAAGCATTTTTGTCGAGGAAACTCTCATGGAACAGCACAATTTTAACAGATTCCCGATCATCGGACTGGTTCTCGTCCTGCTCGGCATTGCGCTCCTTCTGAACCAGATGGACGTTATCCATATCGGCGGATGGTCGTTGGTATGGCTTGGTCTCTTGATCTATGGCGCCGCCGTCGTTATTCGTTCGTTCATCAATAATGACCGGAGTAAAGTGTTCTTCGGAACATTATGTTTCCTCAGCGGCATCCTCTTTTTTTTCCGGAAAGAGAACATCATCCACGGAACATTCTCGATCTATTTTCCGGCGTTTATCATCATCGTCGGGCTTGCGTTCTTCATGTTATTTGTGTTCAACATGAACGACTGGCATCTTCTCATCCCGTCGTTTATTTTTTTAGGACTGGGAGCCGCGCTGATGCTCACGCACTTAGGATACTGGTACAGCCGTGATGTTTGGCATACCGTCGGATCGTACTGGCCGCTGATATTGATTCTGGTGGGAGGGACAATGCTCGTGAGGAGATGGAGGACGTAAACCGCAGAGTGCGCTTGTCGAGTGTTGTCAGTGGGCTTCGAGCCAATTTTTTCCCGTCCCGATCTCGACTTCGATCGGGACGCTGAGTTTCAGCGCGTTTTTCATATTCTCTTCGACGATGTGACGCATCGCGCGTTCCTCTTTTTGCAAAACCTCAAATACCAATTCGTCGTGAACCTGCAGCAGCATTGCGCTCTGCAGGTTTTTCTTTTCCATGTCGTTGTCAATGGCGATCATCGCGAGCTTGATCATATCCGCCGCCGTTCCCTGGATCGGCATATTGATCGCTTGGCGTTCGGCGTTCGACCGGAGATTGCCGTTCTTACTGTGGACGTCCGGTAAATACCTGCGCCGTTCAAGCAGCGTCGTGACAAATCCATCGCGACGCACCTTTGCGATCGTGTCGGCGATGTATTGGTTCACTTTGGGGAACCTCTCAAAGTATTTTGTGATAATTTCCTTCGCCTCGGTTTGAGTGATCTCGAGCCGCGACGCGAGGCCGAACGGTCCGATGCCGTACATGATGCCGAAATTGACTTCTTTTGCCTTCCGCCGCATGTCGCGCGTGACCTCTTTCTGCTGAACCCCGAAAACTTTTGCGGCAGTCGTTGCATGGATGTCCTCTCCCTGCCGGAAAGCATCGCGCAGGCTTTCGTCGCCCGAGATGTGCGCCATGATGCGCAATTCGATCTGCGAGTAGTCCGCCGACATGATCATCTGATCTTTTTTGCCCGGAATGAATGCGCGGCGGATTTCTCTGCCGATATCGCTCCTGATCGGAATGTTCTGAAGGTTCGGATCGCTGCTCGAGAGTCTTCCCGTCGCCGCCACCGCTTGATTAAACGACGTGTGCACGCGGCCGGTCGCGCGATGTATAAGCTTCGGCAGAGCGTCGACGTATGTCGACTTGAGTTTCGAGAGTTGCCGGTACTCGAGCATCCGTTCGACGATCGGATGTTCGTTCCTGAGGGCTTCGAGGACGCCGACATCAGTCGAAAATCCCGTTTTGGTTTTCCGGACGGGTGTCAGTTTCAATCGGTCGAAAAGGATGGCCGAGAGCTGCTGGGTCGAGTTGATATTGAATTTTTCCCCAGCGTCGGCGTAGATCTGGGCAACGAGGTTGTCCAACTGCCGCTCAAGGTCCTTCGACATGCCGGAAAGGAATTTGACGTCGACCCCGACTCCGCTATATTCCATCTTTGCGAGGACGGGGATGAGAGGGAATTCTATTCTTGTGCAGAGCTCTAACATTCCTTGAGCGGCGAGCTTATCGTGCAGGATATCGGCGAGTTGATACGTGATATCGGCGTCTTCGGCAGAATAATTCCCCACCTCGATAGTCGACACCTCTCTGATATCCTTCTTCTCTTTGCCGGAACCGGTCAATTCGTCGAACGAGACCATCGTATAAGAAAGGTATTCCTTGGCGAGAAGATCGAGATTGTGCTGTCCTTCGGAACGCAACACGTAGCTTGCGATCATCGTGTCAAAACTGATGCCCCGCGTCCAAATTCCTTTTCTCGATAGCGCGAGCATGTCGTATTTCATGTTTTGCCCGTATTTACGGATCCGCTCGTCCTCGAAAACCGGCTTGAGGTCCGTAATGACTTTTTTCAGGCCGAAGCTTTTTCCCGACGACTTCTGTTTTCGGTGGGAAGGGTCGGCAAAGAGGGTGCCGGTTGAATCGCTTTCTTCTGCGACGGGCTCGACGGGGAGGTAATACGCTTTATGCGGTTCAAAACAAAACGAGATCCCTACAAGAATCGCCTGCAACGGGTCCGTCGACGTTGTCTCCGTGTCGAAGACAAATTCCTTTGCTTTCCTGAGGTCGGAGAGGAGCCGAAGATATTTCGCGTCCGAATCGACGATGATGTATTCATGCTGAGACGAGTGAATATCGGAGAGTTCAGAGTTTGGTTCCTGCTGCGCGGTCGGCGGGGACGGTTCTGCGCCGGATTCTTTTAATTTCCGGGCAAGCGTCCGGAATTCCAGTTCAGTGTATAAATTGAATAGCGCCTGCACATTTTTTTCCGCCGCTTTTAATTGATGAAAATCGATCTTCACCGGGGCGTTTGTATCGATCGTCACAAGCCTTTTGGATAAAAGGGCGAGCTTCTCGTTCGATCGGAGTTTCTCCTGCACGCCCTTTTGAGGTATGTCATCCACGTGGGCAAGGAGGTTCTCTATCGTCCCGTATTTCTGAATGAGCGGTTCGGCTGTCTTCGGTCCGACTCCCGGAACTCCGGGAACATTGTCCGACTGGTCGCCGATCAATCCGAGTATTTCTATCACCTTTGAAGGCGGGACTCCGAATTTTTCGACGACCCCTTTTTCATCGATCACTTCATCGTCGTTGCCCCCTTTTCCCGGCCGGTAGAGTTTTACCGAAGGAGAGACAAGCTGCATGAAATCTTTGTCGCTTGTGACGAGGAATGCGTCGACCTTCTCTTTTTCCGCTCGTTTTGCAAGCGTCCCGATAACATCGTCGGCTTCGAAGCCGGGCAATTCGACGACCGGAACATTGAATGCCCGGACCACTTCCTTCAGTTTATCCATCATTGCCGACATATCTTCCGGCATTTTTTGCCGCGTCGCTTTATACTGAGGATATTCCTTGTGACGGAACGTCGGCTCGATGGTGTCAAAGACTACAGCGATAAAATCCGGCTTTTTCTCCTCAAGAATTTTAGTGAGATAATTCACGAAGCCGAAGACCGAGCTCGTATTTTCTCCTTTCGAATTTATCAACGGATTCCTGATGAACGCGAAGTACGAGCGATAGGCAAGAGCCATGCCGTCGAGGAGATAGAGTGTGGGTTTTTGTTTCATTAGGCTCGGTGTGAAAATGTAGTGGAAAAATATAGCCAAACCGAATCCCAATTGCAAAAAGATTAGTTCGTCTTTTGTGGTTCAGAGTTCGTCGTTCTGAGTTCGTAGTTATGTAGTTTAACAGCAATCTGCCAACTAAGAATTAAGGAGTAAGGAGTAGGGAGTAAGGGGTAAGGAGAGGGAACTACGAACCAAGAACTACGAACCACGCACCACGAACCAAGAACTCTGAACCAAGAACTACGAACCACGAACCACGAACCAATCTCCGCTCCAACCACATCCCTGTTGGAAAGAAAACAAGCCTTCATTATATTGGTCAATCTTTAAGGTTTGAAAAATGATCTATTTCCTTATTTTTCTGCAAGTCCTTTTGGCAAGCGGAACTCACCTTGTTGCGAAGGCTGTCGTGGGGGATGTAGAACCGATCACCCTCACGTTCATCCGGACTTGTGTGTCCACGGCGGCGCTCGGGACAATTTTCGCTCTTCGCGAAAAAAAGATAAGGATCCGTCGCGAGGATTATAGGATGATGCTGTGGCTTTCATTCATTGTCATTCCTGTTAATCAATTTCTTTTCCTGTATGGGATCAAATATACCACCGCCTCGAACGCGGCGCTTCTTTATGCCACGACCCCTGTGATTGTCTTCGTTTTGTCATTTTTTACGCTCGGCGAAAAAATGTCCAAACGGAAGATCTTTGGGGTTCTTATTGCATTTTGTGGAGTGGCGCTCGTAGTATTCGAGCATGGCGTAAGTTTTGCCTCCGAGTATACGTACGGAAACGTAGTAATTTTTATTGCGGTCATGGCGTGGTCGCTTTACACGATTCAAGGCAAGCCGATGGTCATGAAGTACGGTGCGTTTCATGTCGCATCGCTTTCAATGATCGGAGGGATGATCCTTTTTCTTCCGTTAGGGGTCTATGGTGCAACCAGATTCAATTTTTCAACCCTCACAGCGGCTCATTGGGAAGGGATACTTTATCTCGGACTTGGCACTTCCGTAATCGGCTACTTCCTCTGGTATTACGCACTCGGCAAAATCGAAACGACAAAAGTAGCGGTCTTTGCAAACGCACAACCGATCCTAACGAGCATCCTCGCATTTGTATTACTTCATCAGACAATTACGCCTCATTTTGTTTTAGGTGGGATTATAACTCTGGCAGGTGTTGTATTGACGGAGTTGGGTTAAAGGTCTGGCTATTCCTTGTTTGGATACCGAATGTGGAAGATTGATATTATTTTTCGCGTTCTTGCGTGTTATCAATCACTTCCGACGTTCTCTTCAAATTTTCCCTTGACTTTATTTCATTGATTGGTATATTTACATAGAGATATGATTGCCTTCACCAGTGTATTGAGGAGTAATGGCCCGTCAGGTTGTTGGATTACTGTTTGCTCTATTTATAACTAGTTTAGCTTTCCCCGCTAGAGCAGTCTTACTAGCTCAAGATCACCCGCAGGTCGGGGCAGGCCAACCCTCCTTACCTCATCCTTCATCTACACTATCCCCTAAGTTCCAGAGGACCCCGTCCGATTCGGACTCCGTTTCAGTTGCTTTTCCTCAAGGCAACTCCAACATCGGAATAGATTCGTCCTCTGCTTCAGCCGCAGATACATCTGATGAAGGTGACGAACAAGTTATTGCCGCACGACTTGAATCCGCCAGGCAGCATTATCTTACGGCTCTCCAAGCTCAATCTGTCGGGGACTCTTTGCTATCGTCAGATGAATTTGAACAAGCCATCGATATCCTCAATGAAGTGAGCTACTATCCCGATATCGAAAACAATCAAGAATATAACGACCTGAGCCGGAGCGTCGTCGAAGATTACGAAAAGTATATCGCCAGCATCGACGAGTTGGGTCCCGAAAGTTCGGTGTTTGCTCTTCGGGAGAAACTGAATCTGGATGTGGAAAACATCGATATTTCGAAAGTCAAGATTCCAACCATTCCCATCCCGGAAACAACAATTCCGATGCAAATGAACGATCTGGTGGAGAGGAATATTCTCTTCTTCATGGACAAGGGGCGGGACCATTTCGAGCGGTGGTTATATCTTTCGGGAAAATATTTTCCCATCATCTCGCGCATCTTTAAGGAAGAAGGAGTTCCTCAAGAGATGATGTACTTGTCGATGATGGAGAGTGGCTTGAATCCATCGGCGCGATCCTGGGCGAGGGCAGTGGGCATGTGGCAGTTTATGAAAGGGACCGGCGCCTTGTATGGACTTAAGGGGAACTACTGGTATGATGAGAGACGCGATTTTGAAAAATCGACGAGAGCAGCTGCGCGTTGTTTAAAAGACCTTCATGATGAATACGGCGATTGGCAGCTTGCGATCGCAGCATACAATTCCGGAGGAGGCAGGATCAATCGGGGGATGAGGCGAAGCAGGACGAGCGATTTTTGGTCGATGAGACGTTTTCTTCCCCGAGAGACCCGCAACTATGTGCCGCAGTACATTGCAGTTTCTTTAATGGCAATGAACCCGGATGCCTACGGCTTTAAAGGCGTCCCGCGTGCCGATAGTTTGTCTTATGAATACGTGACCGTCGACGATTGCGTTGACCTCGACGTTCTTGCAGATTGTGCCGGTACAACGGCGGAAAACCTAAAAGAGTTGAACCCCGAGTTAATTCAGTGGTGCACACCGCCGAATTATAGAGGATACCGGCTCAGAGTTCCGTTGGGATCGTCCGCGATGTTCGAGAAAAAATATGCTCAAATTCCGGACAACCAAAAACGCCAGTGGGCGGAACACAAGATACGGAGGGGAGACACGCCTGGAGGTATCGCTCGGAAATATGGCATAGCGACGTCAGTGCTTTTAGAAGTCAACAAACTTACCAGACGAAGCAGGCTTAGAATCGGCAATTACCTCATCATCCCTGTTTCCAAAAAGCGGCTCCTTGCGGAGACATCGCCACCCGCAGCCACGCAGGAAGAACCGGTGCAGGATCCAAAACCCCGGGCGTTCCGACGCAGGTTTGGTCATCGACAAATTTTGGTCCCCGCGGGTCGCGACAAAGTCGCCTATGTTGTGAAGAAAGGAGATACCCTCGGACACATTGCAGAGTGGTTCGATGTTCGAGCAAGCGACTTGAGAAATTGGAATAATATTCCGTACGGACGCTCCATTTATCCCGGATCTACTATCACAGTTTGGGTCCCCAAGGAAAAACTGGACCAATACCGGGCAATTGCGGCGATGAGTTTCGACCAGAAAAACGCGCTGAAGAAAATAGGGACTAGTTCAAATAATGCTGCAGTAGCGACTTCCATTCCGAACGATCCGGGTAACAATTGGGTTCGCCATACCGTCAGACGCGGGGAGACCCTGGAAAAGATAGCGAATGACTACAATGTCGCCATTGCCGACCTTAAAAGTTGGAACAAGCTGCGCAGGAGTCGAATTTATGCCGGGCAGGCCCTCGAAGTTTATAGGGGCAATTCCAACGGACAGGTCCCAGATGTCAAAGCCGGCCCAAAGCCAACCATCACAAAAGCCGCTCCAATCGGGCAAAAAATAATCAGGCATAGGGTAAAAAAAGGGGAGACTTTGGAGAAAATTGCTTCTCTCTATAATGTATCCGTTGCAGACCTCAAAAAGTGGAATCGGATGTCCAGTTCCCGCGTTGCGGCGGGGAAGAAACTAAAGGTACGAATTTCCGCGGATAACATGGAATTCTACCGGGTGCGAACCGGCGACACATTATGGGACATCTCCAAGAAATTCGGCGTCTCGGTCGACGACATTCAACGGTGGAACGAAATTGCAGAGAATATACAGGTGGGAGATAAGATCGTCATCTACCACTGACCCGTTACCTCAATATTGTTGTACTGTTAATTAATTCTCTCCTTCTTGATTCTTCTCCCTTTTACGTTTATATTTGCCCTATGAGTGGGCACACCTCACTCCACTTGTAAAGACTCACCGCTCTTTATAACTCTTTTTGGAAATTTCACTATCGCTTTTTGGTACTCCTTGCAAACGCCCCTGCGCCGAAAATTAGCTTTCCATGTCTTTGTCGCATTTTTTCTATCGATAAACTACCGACCGGCTTTATCTCAGACAAATACTTCGTCTGAACTGCCGTCCCTAAAAAAAATTGCCGACGACGATGTCACAAAATACACCGATGTCGGCAATCTTCGTTTGACGGTCACAAATTTCGGGACCCTCGGAACAAATTTCAATAATTGGCCCGCGCAACCGTCGTGCGAATACCCGAAAGGCTCCCGCATTGAAAATCTCGCTCTCGGGGGATTGTGGATCGGCGGTATCAAACGGAAGGATGGGGTCCCGCATGTTTCAACCGCTTGTGCTGACGGAGGCGATCCTCTGAAATTGGGTGCAGGTTTCGAGTTTACGAACGAGCCTGGATCGCAAATCGTGGAACGTTCTTCATTGTCCGGCAACACGTACTTTAACCTCAACGCCGTGAGCCATCAGGATTTTGCGATGGATTTCACCGACAAATATACTCGCGATCCGGTAACCGGCGATTCAATCCCCAGCCACACACCCCTTGGGGTCGACGTTCACTTGGAAACGTATGCATGGAACTTTCCGTTTGCAGATTTTTTTGTCATCCTGAATTATACGATCACGAATGTCAGTGATGATACCATCGACGGAATGTACGTCGGTTTGAGGAACGAAGCTGTCGTGCGGAATATGAATCTCTCGGGGTATCAAGCAAGTTCCGCTTTTTTCAGCAGCGGTAAGGGATATGTCGACAGTCTGCGCTTGGCGTACACGTTCGATGTCAATGGCCAACCCTACGGACCTCCTGCGAACGGGTATTTCGGTTTGAAGCTCCTGGGGACAAATCCTTTTCCACTTAAGCGCGATTCATTGGGAACATTTTCTTCCAATCCTCTCGATTCGCTCGGCGACCTTTACAAGGATACATACTACAACGGATGGAAATACAACAATACAAGCTCAGGAACCGAGGTCTATTTTTATCCTGACGTGGATAATAATCCCGCCGATATCTACCGTGGAAAATATCAGAGGATGTCGACGATGGAAGGCAAGAATTATATTCAATCGCTCGGGACACCGCAGGGAACGCCAGTGTTGTCGGACGGCGTGACAATCGGTATCGCGCCATCGAACTTGGTTGATCTTCTCTCGGTCGGCCCCTATCCTTCGCTTGCTCCCGGGGACAGTATCAACGTTGTATTCGCCATTATCTGTGCAAAAAAAAGCGGGACCGGTTTACCGAGCGATGATTATAAGAATGCTTCGCTGCGCAAAACGTTATACTCGAACGCAACATGGGCGCAGCAGGCGTACGACGGTGAAGACTTGAACGGGAACAATAGGCTCGACCCGGGAGAGGATATCAACGGGGACGGAAAACTCAGCCGTTACTCGCTCCCCCAGCCGCCGCGCCAGCCCCGCGTGCGCGCCGAAGTCGAGAATCAGCAAGCGATCATCTATTGGGACAGGACGCAGGCGGAAGAGAGTTTCGACCCGATCAGCAGAAGGTACGATTTCGAAGGATACAGAGTATACCGATCGGCCGCCGGTGCGGACATCAAAGATCCGACGAATTTCATCCTCTCGCTCAGCCTTGTTGGCGAGTATGACCGCGCGGACGATAACATCGGCTACAACACGGGCTTTGGCAAGATCAAACTCGACACCCCGAAGATATTTCCTGGAGATACCGTTCAATATTGGTATCGCTTCCCTCCGATAGGGGACAACATCACAAGTTTGAATGGGTGGCAGTATTTGTACGGCGTATCGGCGTTCGATCAGGGGGATTCGGCAAACCAATTGCCGAGCCTCGAGAGCGCAAAGGTCATTGTCCGGGTGATTCCCGGGACTCCTCCGACCTCAAATAAAGCCGCCGAAGTCGGCGTCTATCCCAACCCATATTACGCAGGGGCGGCTTGGGATAAGACTGGCGAGAGGGATCGGAAAATTTATTTTTATAATTTACCGGCGCATGCCGAGATCAAGATCTACACACTGTCCGGCGATCTTGTCGCGGAGTTCACGCATGATGCTTCGACTTATAACGGGTCGGGGATCAAATGGTTCGACGATTATTCCGGCCTTGGTATTCCCGCTCAGTTTGCGGGCGGAGAACACGCGTGGGACTTGATATCCAAATACGACCAAGCGATCGCAACGGGACTGTATCTTTTTACGGTGAAAGATCTCGCGACCGGCGCAATCAAAAGAGGAAAATTTGCCGTGATAAAATAAGCTGGATCTTCGGATGTTGGGAAAAAATGTAAACTCAATCATTTTAAATTATTAATCTCAAAGAATAAGGAGGAGGGTGTTATGAAAAAATTTCTATTGGTTGCATTTTTCATCGTGATGGGGGTTGCGAGCGTCTATGCAAACAACCCTACGGCGCGCGTTTCAAAGCGTCATTTTTCGCCGTTCAAGACGACGTCATACCCGCTCGTGACGATCCATGACATACAGTTCGTTTCTGCCGATTCGCTGAAGATCGCTGATTCTTTAGGGTACAATACCGGGGCGAGATGGACGCTGCAAACGTCGGCGTACAATAACGACACTGTCACCGTGGTGGCGCTTGTGACCGTGCAGCCCCGAGTCATCAGTTATACAGCGAGCGGATTCACACTCGGTGTCGTTGACACCGGTTCACTCGGGTCGCAGCCGTGGAGCGGAATTCTCGTCCGCTACCCCAGCGATTCTGCCTCCTTTGATGCGGACGGATACTTCGACGTCGAGCAGGGAGACATCATCGAAATGACGGGCACGATCTCGGAGTTCCCGCTGAGTCAAATGAACAGCCTGACGCAGTTCGCTCCGATTCCAGGCACGCCGGTTGCAATTCTATCATCCGGACATCCTCTTCCCCCTCCCGTCCATCTTAGCGTCACAGATTTCAACGTTGGAGTAAATCCGGGGGGCAAAATAAAATTCTCTAGCGCTGAACAATGGGAATCGAAGTATGTCTATATAACAAACGTCACTGTGGTCGGAAACGTCAACACGAGCCGCGGCACATTCTTTTTTACCGACGCCCAAGGAAATCAGCTTTCCGATTATGACTGGTCTTATCATTTCACGTTAAGTCCGAGCGCGCAGGCACAACCGACCACTCCGGCGGATACGAGCTACAAGGTCCCTCCCGCGGGGACAGTTATTGACACGATCCGCGGCTATGTAGCAACGTCGTCAGGAGGGGAATCCGCGCGAGGATATCGCATTTGTCCTATGTTCCCCGGCGACATCGTCTATAATTTGAAAGCACCGCCAGGAGTTGCGACGGAAAGACGCTATCCTGTCGTGGTTTCAAAAGACAGCACTCCGCTCGTTACCGCTCAGGCATACCAATCGTATAACCCGTTGGCGGTAACATATCCTGTCGATTCTGTGCAATTGTGGTACAGCATCAACAACGGCAGCTGGCAAAAAATCAACATGACCGCGCCTCAGGTGACGGTCGATTCGACATTTCAGGCTCACATTCCTCTGGAGCCCGCTGGAACAACGGTCCGCTATTTTGTTAAAGTTATCGACAAGAACGCAAGTTTTTCGATCCTTGCAAACAGCGGCTTCTTGACGCAGTACGATACCTCGGGCGGATTTTTCTTCTATAAAGTCCTTGATAGAACTGCACAGCCGATATTATCGATCCATGATATTCAATACACTCCGTACGTGAACGGCCGTAGCCCGTATGTCGGCGCGGTTGATTCCACAGGCGGTATTGTCACCGCAGACACCGCGAGCTTATTACTTTCCCCGATTAGCACTGGGGGAACGAACGCATATTATATCCAAAGTACCAATCAGCCGTTTAGCGGTCTATGGATCACAGGGCCGGATTCGATATTAGCAAAAATTGCGAACGGCGACAGCGTGATCGTCGCCGGGCAGGTGACTGAACGTGCGGATGTGACGCAGCTTGAGTTTGTCACTTCGGTCCGTATTATCTCCCATCACAATCCGTTGCCCGCACCGGTAAAGTTACTAACGTCCGTATTCGGACCGGGAGTGAGCAATGGGAACCTCGGAGCTGAGCCGTATGAGGGGATGCTGGTCGAGTTCGATACGTGTACCGTCGCAAATATCAACCCTATTTTTGTCGAGCCGACGGAGTTTGAAGTCACCAATAGTTCGGCCCCGATCCTCGTCCGAAGCGATGGACGCAACACATACACGAACGATACGTCGAAAGCGTCCAGCGGATATACTGTGTTGAAGACGGGAAATAAAATCGGGAAGCTCATCGGCATTATCTATTATGAAAATAATAATTACAAGGTCGAGCCGAGGACGAACAGCGATTATGTCAATGTCGTTACGACTGCTGTAAAAGAGGATCGAACGGTCCTTCCGGCCCAGTTCTCGCTCGAACAGAATTATCCGAACCCGTTCAACCCTTCTACGACGATCCGGTATGCGATCCCGACGGCTGGAATGGTGACGTTGAGAGTCTATAATATCCTCGGTCAACAAGTCGCAACGCTCGTGAACACGCAGCAATCAGCCGGGACATACAATGTTCTGTTCGACGCATCGAGGCTTGCGAGCGGAATATATTTTTATCGGGTCTCTTCGGGAATATTTACGCAGGTCAGGAAAATGTTGCTGCTGAAATAATTACCCATGAGGATGACGGCCGCCCAAATGTCGTTATGAAGAATGGGCGGCCGGGATCGTGAGGTCTCGGAGAGCGATCGCTCCGGAAACGTCCATGAAAATTCAATCTATAGAAGAAGCTCGCCTCAAACGTTGATCAAGTTAAAAAATACGTACGGCAAATCCGCTGTTGAGTGGCGCACCGGCAATAAATGAATCGATATTTTCTTTCTGTCATTATTCTTTCTGCGTGTATTCTTTTGTTCGGTAGCTGCACCAAAGAATATACAGACGAACCGAAGGCAAATGTTCCGCCCTCGACCCGGCTTTGGCTCGAACCGGACTCCGTTCTCCGTGAGACGGTCTCGCGGCAGCATGTGTATTGGTACGGAGAGGATCCGGATGGGATGGTGCAAGGCTACCTTTTGGCAGTCGGAAATTTTAAACCGGCCCCGACCAAAATTCCTTCCCCCGATACTATAACGTACACGTGGGTCACGACGACTGATTCGTTAATTGCGCTTCCACTCCGCACGATCCGTGACAGCTTTATTGTCGTAGTTCGCGCCGTTGACAATACGTTTAAGCCGGCAAAGAACCTGCCGCAAGGTGCAATTGTCAGGATGAGCCCGCAGCCGTACTGGGATGTGGACACGAATGGTATTTATGATGCCGGCGATGTCGTGTTGAGCAATCTCCAGCCAGCAGCGGATCCGAAGGGGGCCATACTGCTTTTTCCCATCCGCAACACGCCGCCGACGGTCCAATTTGCCGCCAATCTTGTCGATTCGTCCACGATACAACAACCTGAGACGACTTACACCGTTGCAACTTTTTCCTGGGTCGGTCACGATGACGACGGAGACAATACGATAGTTTCTTTCCGCATCGCGCTGAATGACACGACGTCATCATCGAGCTGGCTTACGCTGAACAATACATCGACACTCGTGACGTTGGCAGTCCCTCGCTCCGTGAGCGATCCTGCCCCCGATAACGGCACGGTCAATGCTTCGGTCTACACGGGCGTATTCCCGGGACTGCAGTATAAGGGAACAATTCCTGGACTGAAACTAAACGCACAGAACATCCTCTATCTTCAATCGAAAGACGTTGCGGGCGAATACAGCAAAGCAGCTGTCATGCCTTCGGCGCCCAAAGGTGTATGGTATGTAAAAAAACCAAAAGGAAGGCTTTTGCTTGTCAAGGATTATAATCAATCCGACTCAAGCACGGCATTGCAGGTGTACCACACAGTCTTCTCCGATCCGAGTATTGCCGGGGGCGTGTTTGGGAATTTTGATATTCTCGACGTCGGGTATGGATTATCGACGAGCGACAAATTGAACCAGACCGTGAATCAAAAGTATGGGAGCCTCGTTCCGGCAAACCTCAATCCTGCGTTCATCCTCACACTCCAGCTGTATGATCTCGTGTACTGGTATAGCGACCTCTACCCAAGCTATACTCCGGCTCAAGTCGGATTATTTAATTTTACCCAACGCGGCGGTAAAGTTATTTTTTCCACGACGTTCCCTCAAAACATTTCTTTTCCGAACGTCAGCGCGCTCAACGATTTCGCTCCTATCGACAGCGTAACGACCGATCCGAATTCAAGTTCAACAATGGCAACGAACGCAGATAACCGCGTGCCCGTTGGAACAAATCTTTTACCGTTCGATTCGACAAGCGGTTATCCTGTCTTGACCTTTGGACCGCGGCCGTCCAACGGAGGTCAATTCGTGACCCCATCGCCGAATTGGCGCCGCATCTATAAGCGCATCGATGCTCAATACATCTACGAAATGGATTCTGTCTATACAGACAGTTCTTCATCTCCCCCCAAGCAGGCCTTTGAGCGGTTTCTCGGAACCCCGCCGATCGCAGTCATCGATAACGCGCGCACGTTCGTCCTTGTCGCTCTGCCTCTTCATTTGCTGAACGGGAATACGACCGCGCTGACGGCGTTCTTCCGTAAAGTGATCGTTGATGAATTCGGACTCCATTGATGTCAACAGTTTTCGAACATAGCGAACCGGCACATAAAGAATCTACCTTTGCGGAGCATCTTCGCAGAATACAAAAGTGCGGCCTTTTGTCTGTTCTCATGGTTGCAGTATGTTCTTTTTATATGGCCGCTCAAACTACGGGTTCAATCACTGGCAAAATTACTGATTCGAAAACCGGCGATGGATTGCCGAGTGTGAACGTCCTCGTCAAAGGAACTTATTATGGTGCATCGAGCGATATCGACGGGAAATTTACCATTCCAAAAGTAAATCCGGGCGTTTACGACATTTCCATCACGCTCCTCGGCTATAAAGCTATCGAATATACCGGGATCAAAGTAGAAGCGGAAAAGCCGACCGAGCTCAACGTTAAGATGGAAGAGAGTGCGCTCACGCTTGGGAAGGAAGTCGTCATCATCGGTCAGAAGCCGCTGTTCGACATCGAGCAAACGTCGAGTTCTCGCACAGTGAGCAGCCAAGACATCAAGGTCGCGGCGGTACAAACGGTGCAGGATGTTGTAGGGCTTCAGGTCGGGGTCGTGCAAAGCGATAACCAGATCCACATTCGGGGAAGCCGCGGATACGAGAACGCGTATTTAGTAGACGGTGTCCCCGTACAGGATATTCTCGGCGGAACGGGTTTTGGTCTTCAACTAAGCCCGGATGCGATTCAAGATGTGGAAGTCATTACGGGCGGATATAGCGCTGAATATGGTCAAGCGACTTCGGGAGTCATCAGCATCACAACAAAGGATGGGTCGACGACGTATCGCGGCGGGGCAGCATACAAGACAGATCGCATATGGGGAAATTCCCTTGCAAACTTCAACACCGATATCCTCAGCACGGATTTGAGCGGTCCAGTTCCCCTAGCAAGTTTGGTCTTGCCGGGCGATCTCAGCTTTTTCGCCACGTTCAACGGGAATGTGAGCGACGGCTACACCCGATGGGTGCAGGTCATCGGGCCCGACGGGAAGCCGGTCGGATATCAATCCGTGGCGCCACATGGCCTTGTATCATCGATCTTTTATGGCTCCAGATTTACTCCGCGCCTCGCGAACGACTATTCCTGGACGGGCAAACTGACTTGGAAGCCCGAGCCGACCGAGAAACTCTCATACTCGTACAACGAATCAGTTACGATAGATCAAAATTCTACCACGATTCAGACGGCCTTGGAGTACCAGGAGCCCTCCCCGGGGTATCAGTACACTTTCAAAAATATATTGGACAGCGCGAATACCTTTACTCAAATCAATATTCAGCAATCGCTCGCATGGACGCACACCCTCAACGAGAAGGCATTTTACGAAGTCCACTTGAGCCGATATACCGCTCACGTTCGCGGTGATGCAAACGGGAAAGATTATACGCAATATAACGAGCCGCAGGACATCGTGACCTACCCGATCCAGTATTACAATTTGGGAAAAGACACGGTCGGTGTTATTCCGGGCGACGGCTTCTACGACACGGGAAGCCCGTTCGAATGGCGGGATCATTTTATCAACGATTACAGCTTCAAAGTTGACCTCACTAATAACTTCACCGAAAAGAACAAGTTCAAAACGGGGATCGAGTCTCATTTTCAGAATCTGCAAATGATCGATATTTCAGACCCGTGGATCAAGCCTTTGGGTTTGAACAACGACATTTACAACGTCAGCCCTGCGTCCGGCGATCTCTACGCGCAGGATAATATCACGATCAACGGGATGATTTTAAATTTCGGCATGCGCTTCGATTATTGGTTTCCGGGAAAATATGTCGACGACGCGATCAAAAACCCTGACGTACCCCTTGCATCGGACGCGATCCGGCAGCAGTACCTCCAGAATACTTTCTCATTTTTTGGGAGGCGTTGGAAGGGACGCATCAGCCCGAGGCTGGGGATCTCGCACCCGGTGTCGGATAACCAAACGCTCTTTTTCTCCTACGGCCATTTTTCAAAGCTTCCACAGCCGACGTATGTCTATTCGAAACTCACTTCAAGCAGCGCTCAGTCGACCGAACAGACGATCGGGAATCCGAACCTGAATCCCGAGACGACGGTGGCGTACGAGTTGGGACTCCGGAACCAGATCACCGAGGATGACGTCTTGACGGTGACCGCCTACTACAAGGATATCTTCGATTACATCACGGCGCGCACGGTGCAGGCCACGAGCGTTCGTTTTTCAAACGGTACGTACACGACTTACATCAATTCCGACTATGCCCGCACGCGGGGTCTTGAGATCGAGTATGACAAGCGGATCGCCAATAATTTTCACTCGACGCTATCCGGTTCCTACTCTATCGCGACCGGAAAAAGCTCCGCGTCGAATGAAGCGATCTACGACCTTGTCACGTCCGGCGTTGAAACGACCATCAAAGAGAATTATATGCCCTGGGATCGTCCCCTCCAGGCCTCGCTCAACCTGACCTACAACGTTCCCAAGAACCAGCCACTCTTCGGGTTCGCGCCGGGCGTGCTTGATGATTATTCTGTGTTCGTCAGGCTCTTTTATGAATCGGGCGAACGGTACACGCCTCTTCTTCCCGCAGGGCTGGATGACAATGGGCGCCAGCTTTATGTGACCGATTACAATAACATCGACGGCTCCGTAGGTCAGAACTGGTTCTACGTCAACCTGAACATCGACAAAAATATTGAATATCCGGGGATCAAGATCGCACTGACGTTTGAAGTGGAAAATCTTTTGAACAATAAAAATTCACAAATTATAAATGCAGTCACGGGCCGCGCGTTCGAGTACGGCGATAACACAACGGGGAACGATCCACGGTATCCCCAGTTACAGGGAACAATATCGCCGTATCCGTATAATCCAGCCCGATATCTCACCCCGCGAACGGCCAAAGTCGGGGTGGGGATACAATTTTAAACGGCCGCCGCGCTTACACTAAAGGATAAATCGATAAATACGCAACGTCGAAAATATTTTTTTGAGATACTGGCAGTCGCCGTTCTTCTCCTGCCTTTTTCCACGAGCGCTCAACTCGTCCCGAATTTAGGGGGACAGCGCGCCGGCATCTCGGCTTACCAATTCTTGAAGATCGGCGCGGACGCCCACGGGTCGTCGATGGGCCAAGCGTATGTTGCCGTCGTGAACGATGTGTCGGCGTTATTCTGGAATCCGGCAGCGCTGGTAAACTCGGAATCAAACCCCTCCATCGTCCGGGATACTGCGGCGAATTTCGATCAGCTGGCTTACCGAGGACAAGCGATATTCTCGCACACAGAATGGCTCGTCGGCGTGAAACATGAATTCTTTGGGGCGAGCTATTTCCTTACGACGAATGACGCGCTCGGTATTGCAGTGACCTCGCTCCACACCGACGACATGCCGATCACGACGGAAACTCAACCGACGGGGACCGGAAATTACTTTACGTACGGCGATGTAGCGGTCGCAGGGACCTATTCACGAAAGATGACCGACCAGTTTAGTTTCGGGGCGACGGTCCGCTATGTCCGTGAGACGATCGACGTGCTCCATATGGATGGCGTCCTTGTCGACCTTGGCACATTCTATTACCTGGGCCTCGGCACTTCGCGATTTGCCGTCGTCGTTTCGAATTTCGGAGCAAACGTTCATCCGACCGGGAGCGTCACGCGTGAAGATGGAACCACGGTCAATAACTTTCAGGCATTTTCTCCGCCGACGATGTTCCGGCTTGGATATGCCGTCGAGCCCTGGCTCGACCAGGAGAACCGCCTCACGATGTCGATACAACTTAACCATCCGAACGACAACGCGGAGAATATCGGCCTTGCGGCCGAATATGCTTATGATCGAATGTTCTTTGTCCGCGTCGGCGTGAAAAGAACCGTCGGCGAATCACTGTTCGGCGCTTCGACATCTTCCGCAGAGGATTTTGCAGCCGGCGCAGGAGTGCTTGTTCCGCTCGGCGTGACTGACGCTTCTCTCGATTATTCTTTTTCCAACTACAACGACCTTGGCGCGGTACACCGAATAACTGTCGCCGTCACATATTGACAAAATGATGAAGTTTCTTATTCCCGGTCTGGCAATGTTGTTTCTTGCAGTGGTTGGCGGATGTCAATCGCCATACGACATCAACGACCTGCCGCCAACATCCAATTTCCATTTTTCGGGAGACACGACGTATATTCAAAAGGGTGTATGGACTGGGTTCAATAAACCGAACGGTATTTTCTACGGAAGGGATCAGTTGTTCTATGTGCTCGACACGTACAACGACCGCATTGTCATGTTGAATCAGGCGGGAATTGAACTGAGCGAATTACATGTTTTCAGGCCGCTGGCTGCTGCTCAAGACACGCGCCTTGATCTGATCGTTGCTGCGTCGACCATCGACCCTGCCATCAAAGACACGTTTGCAATTATCGTTCGCGTGAAACTTGCGGCTGCATTCGGCGTTCTCTCGGATGCGGAAGTCGACACGATATGGCGGGAAAGCGCCCGTCCTCAAAGACGGTTCGTGGGAGTGGGGATCATTCCGAATGATGAATATCTCGTTGCGCGCGATGGGCCGGACAACAGCAGCCCGGTAGATCCCGACGCGCGTATCCTCCGTTTTCGATACGTGCATGAAAACCAAACAGTGAGAAAGGATTCTTTTCTCACTGTGCTCGGAGACCTGCAAACAGGGATCGGAAGCTCGATCACCTCGATCAATCATCCGACCGGCTTGGCAACTTTTCCCGGCAAAGCCGATTTTGTCGTGATACAAAAATCTGTCGGCGTTCAGTACTCCGCCGTGTGGATGGTCTATTCGAAATCGACCGATTTCGAGGGCTGGCTTCCTAAGTTCGATCCGGCGGCGGGACAAAGCAGCATCGATTTTGTACTCCCAGGCCGTTTTTTGGACGCAGAGGGCGTTGCCATCGATCCATACCGATCCGATGTTTTCATTGTCGACGCACAACAAGATAGCGTCGCGCGGTTTAATTCAAGAGGGTTCTTCCAGGCTTCGTCGTTCGGGGCTCGCTCACCGCAAATTAGTTTGAATCATCCACAAGGGATTGCCGTGGCGCAGGGCGTTCTCTACGTGTGCGACACAAACAACAACCGAATCGTCTTATATACTCTTTCGACAAGTTTTTAGGAGGAATGTTATCCTAGAGGTCGCTGTTTATTCCTTGATTTCACTTCCCCCAATCATTTCAATTCGAAAAGTCCTCCGGTCTGTGCGTAATAAGTTCCTCCCATCCTTGCAACCGGTTTGAGTTGTACTTGGTCTATTGTCCCGCCGGAAAATAATTCATCTTTTATGCAGAACTGCACCACTTCGCCGATGAGAAGGTCCGTCGAATCGTTGCCGATCTCAAAGTGACGGTAAAGAGTGCATTCGCAACGGACCGGCGATTCAGCGATGGAGGGAGTTGAAATTCGTACGCCCGGTGTAAGGGAAAGTTGCACCGCTGCCAATTCTTCTACCGTGGATTGAAACTCTCCTGAATGAACATTCATTGCCCGCACTAATTCTTCGGTGACAACGTTGACCACAAATTCTTTTGTGTGGAGGATATTGTCCGTCGTATGCTTCATCGCTCCTTTTTCTCGTTCGGCGGATATCATGATGAGCGGGGGAGAAGAAGCGACGATGTTGAAAAAACTGTACGGGGCGGCGTTAAGAATACCCTTGGCATTTAACGATGTAACAAATGCGATCGGTCTGGGAACCACTGCACCGACAAGAAGTTTGTAGGATTCTCTTGGCGAAAGAGCATGCGGGTCGATATTCATCTGGCGTTGTTCCTTATGAGTGATACAAGTTCTTCGGTGTTCCTCGCAACGGGGTCGTGATCGAACATTCTCGAAATTCTCGATGCGGCCGGTATCCGCGCATGAGCTTTTCTCATCAGTCCTTCCATCTCTGGCCTTCGAAGGAAGTCTGCGACCCCTTCGTCTACAACACATTTCCCTTTGTCGAGGACGAACATCCGGCTGCAGTGAGATAGTCCGAATGACAGATCATGCGTAATGAGGATATATCCTTTTCCGCGGCGCCGCAACGTCCGAAGCGCGTTCGAGAAGATCTCCTTTTCCGTTGTGCTTAAACCTGATGTCGGTTCGTCAAAGATCAAAAAAGGGGTATCCATTGCGACCGCAGACGCGAGAGAGAGCAGTTTTCGTTTGGCAGGATGCATGTCGTATGGGTGCACCTCGACGTCTGCGGCCAACGCGAAAAGTTCGATCGCATCGGCTGCCAGTTCTGCCGCGTTGGGCCGTCCTACATTGGCTGGACCGAAACTGATTTCTTTTTTGACAGTCGTCAGGAACATTTGATATTCCGCCTGCTGAAGCGATACCGCAATGTGGGCGGCGATTTCATGTAAAGGAGACGCGTGAGACTCACGTCCTCCAACAAGTATAGACCCGTGTTGCGGACGGAGAAGCCCGACGAGAAGTTTGAGCAGAGTCGTTTTTCCCGCTCCGTTTGCGCCGGCGAGCAGCGTTGTCGAATTTACAGGAAAGGCCGCGCTTAACCCTTCGATGAGAGTAATCGTTCCATCGTATGAAAATGAAATATTTTTTACTTCGATGAACGGGGATTTTTCAGCCATTGGACACTTTCTCGGTAGTTGGTGCTGATAAAAGGCCGCCCCATCAATCGTTGTGCCTCGATCCAATCCGGAAGATCGAGGAGAGACAGGCCGGAGCCGGATCGTAGCAATTCAGGCAAGGTCCCAAAGAAAAGCTGAGATCCCTTGTCTAACAACAATACCCGTCCGCCAAGACGGCGCGCAGAATCGATGCCCTCATCGGCGATGATGATCGTTGTAGAATCTTTCAGAGAATCGAGCGAGTCGAGCAATACGGTCATATTTTTTGCGTCGAGTCCCTGGAAGGGCTCGTCGAGGATCAGCATCGCGGGATGCTTTGCCGTCTCGCTTGCGAGCGCGACCATTTGCGTCTCGCCTCCCGAAAGAGATCTCGGATGACGACGACGAAGAGCGTCAAGGCGAAAATTTTCGATCTGTTCTTCAACTCTATCCACGATAATTTGTTGCGGAAGTCCAAACTGCTCAAGCGCAAAAGCTATTTCTTCCTCGACGGTTTCTGTTATACCCGACAATTGAATTCGAACATCCTGAAATACAAACCCTATTTTTGAAGGGTCAAGACGTCCGACGGGATCGGTGAATTTCAACAAACCAGAATAAGACCCGCCGCTAAAATGCTTTTCGAGGAGTCCGGCGATTTCATAGAGGAGCGTTGTCTTTCCGGCGGCAGAGCGCCCCGCAATCGTAAGGACGGAAGGTGTGTCGTACCGGAACGATAGATGCTGGACGGCGAAGCGGGTCGCGTGGTTATACCGGAACGAATAGTCTTCTACGGAGATCATCTCAAGAAGAAAAAATTAAAAATGATGAAAAGCGAAGCGGCAAGGAGAGCTGCAATGAGAAGTCTATCCACCCACGAAAAAGAAAGTGTGCGAATGTATGTTTTGTTTCCGATACGCTCGACGCCTTTGAATTCGAGCGTCAGGCTCCGGTCGAGGCTTTGCGATATTGCAATCAGCATAACGGGGAAAAGCAAGGGGGCGATTTTTCTCCATCGTCCAAACACCGACCCGAGCCGCAGCCCGCGCAACTGTTGGGCGATATAGACGTTCCGGAACAAATCTCTGAGCGTCTCCACAACATCGAACGAGAGTAGGAAAAGATAATGAAGCCTGGATGGAATCCCCGAGCGGCGTAACGCGAGAGAGATTTTGCTGGCCGGCGTTGTGTATACGAGAAAGATCACAGGGGATACAAGAAGCACGAACCGCACGGCATAGATAATGCTCTCCGACAGGGATAGACCGAAGAACCGATTGACAGCGACAAGAATGATCCCCATGGGAAGCACATAAAAAGCTATTTTCCGAAATAACTTCTTTCTCTGCGGAACGCAACAACACACGATGGCTAACAGCACAATCGCTCCGAGCCGAACAGGGCCGCGCCCCGCGATGGCGGCTGTGAATGAAAAAAAGACCAGCGAAAATGAAACGAAGGGATGGAGGGAACGTCTCATCGGTTATACCGACCCGCCGCGCGGAAGCCTGGCTCTGAGAGAAGCAGGCATCCTCGCCATCATAAAAAAAACCAACACGTATGAACAGCATTTATCGATCGGGTCTGAAGCAAGTCCCTGATAAAATACACTGTTGAGGATGTCGTGGCCCATCGAACGGAAATACAAAACAAGAAAATCAGTTCCCCCCATCGTCATTCCGCCAAACACAAAGGTGGCAATAGGTGCAGAAGCAACTGCACTGATCACTCCCTGCACAATGCCAAAGACGATCGCTTTGGGTAGAGCGGAGAAGGCTCCTTTCGAAGCAATGAACCCGGTAAAAAGCCCTATGACGATCGACACCGGGGCGAAGAACATCATCGGAGGGTTGAGCAAAATCCCCGCAGTGACATTCGATAACAATCCGCACGTAGCGCCGGCCAACGGTCCGCAGCTTACCGCGATAAAAATTGTCCCGACGGAGTCGAGATATAACGGAATTTTCAGGATTGCAGTCAGTTCGCCCATAATAAGGTTCATGCCGATGCCGACCGCAATGAGCGGCAAGGCTGCGCCCGAAGTCTGTGCAAGGAACCGATCTTTAAGAGGAGGTCTCATCAGTACCTCTAAGATAGAAAAAAAGAGAAGAGATAAAAATAAGAAGTTTTTGTATATTGATTCACCGCCACGAACGTCACCGCTTTTTCGTCGGCCTTCCGAACATGAGACACCTATTAACATACGATTGTTTGTCCCAACCCACGAATTCCTTTGTCTATGATCGTCCCGAATAATGAAAACGAACTTCTCCCTCTACGACGTCCCGCACATTGTATCGGTGCAGGATATGCTCCTTACGAGCGCTTCCCGCTATGGAAATAAGATCGCCCTCGAGGATCTCAAAGAGACACCGATCCCGAAAGTCACATACCAATCGCTCCTTACCAATGTTTTGAAATTCGGCGCGGCTCTTCGCGCACTAGGGCTGCAAGAACGAAGCCATGTCGCTGTGATCGCCGAGAACCGCACGCAGTGGGGAATCTCCTATCTCACCGCGATGTGCTTCAATTATGTTGTTGTGCCGATCGACCGAAATCTTCCGATCAATGAAGTGCTCAATATCATTCATGAATCGGACGCCGTCGCGATCATTTTTTCGGAGACGTTTGAAGCATTGCTGCGCGAAAGACAAGCATCGATGAAAAAGTTAAAACACTACGTAAGCATGGACCTTCTTGCCGCAAAGGAAGGATTCCATTCAATGAGACAACTCATCGATTCCAGCCCGGGGTGTGCCGTTGACGAGCTACCGAAGGTCGATCCGAACGAGATGGCGGAGATTATTTTCACATCGGGGTCGTTAGGCCGAGCAAAGGGAGTGATGCTAAGCCAAAGGAACATCGCTTCGAACCTGATGTCCATGGTGAGTATGTTCTTCATCCATCCCCACGATAGATTTCTTTCGGTACTTCCGATGCATCACACGTATGAGTGCACCTGCGGTTTGCTTTGCCCGCTCTATGCCGGCGCATCCGCACATTATGCGCGATCGCTCAAGACCGTCGTCGAGGACCTTCAGACCGTCAAAGCGACCATGCTTCTTGGGGTACCGCTGCTCTTCGATAAGATGTTCAAACGCATCTACAAAGCGATTCACGAAAAGAGGATCTCACGCATGTTGGTGCCGCCGCTCATTAAAGTGGGGGATTTTGCAGAGCGCATAGGCTGGCGAAATTTCAAAAAGATCGTGTTCGGGGAAATTCATGAACGATTCGGCGGATCCATCCGGTGCTTTGTCGCTGGCGGCGCCGCACAAGATCCTGTTGTCGCGAAGGGGCTGCGGGACCTGGGTTTTGGCGTCGTTCAAGGATACGGACTCACTGAAGCATCGCCGATTCTTGCGTTGAACAGACTCGATGCATTCAAAGATGCTGCTGCCGGCCTTCCTTTACCGTCGGTGGAACTCAAGATCGATCGGCCCGACGGCGAAGGGGTTGGCGAGATCTGGGCCAAAGGTCCAAACATCATGATTGGATATTACAAAAATGATGCGGCAACAAAAAACGCCTTCGAGGACGGATGGTTCAAGACTGGAGATCTCGGGAGAATTGACGAGGACGGATTTCTCCATGTCTGCGGACGGAGGAAAAATGTGATCATTTCAAAGAGCGGAAAGAACGTCTTTCCGGAAGAGATAGAAGATGTTCTCAACCGGAGTCCGTTCGTACTCGAATCGCTCGTTTACGGCGAGGAAGACCCTAAACTTGATGAAATAATCGCGGCGACAATTGTTGTGGACGCCGAAGCCTTCATCGAACTTTCAGAAATGAAGGACTTGAGGATCACACCGGAGCTGCTCCATGAGGTGATCGATGCCGAAGTGAGAAAGACCAACAGACAGCTTCCAGGTTACAAACAGATCAAGCGCTTCAAAATTCGAGATCAGGAATTTGAGAAGACAACGACACAGAAGATCAAGCGGTATCTCGTACAGAAAAATTAGGAGCTGGCGGAAGAATTAAGCATTCAGCGCAAGAAGAGACCGGAAAGTTTCATCTCGTTCCCAACGAGACGTTGGGACGAGATGATAAAACAGGGACGGTCGGAATGACCGTCCCTGCCTTTTATCTTCAGTGGTATGCCAACTGGCTGAACGTGCATCCTCTCACTTAACCAACATCATCTTCTTTACTGCGCTGTAATCGCCCGCATGGATCGAATAAAAATAAATACCACTTGAAAGATGCGAAGCGTCGAAGACCACCGAATACCAGTTCGCCGGTTTAAATTCATCCACCAACGTCTTTACCTCCCGGCCTAACACGTCGAACACTTTTATCGTAACCTGACCGTCCGTTGGAATCTGGTAATTGATCGTCGTCGTCGGGTTGAACGGGTTGGGATAGTTCTGTTCAATGCTATAGGCTTTGGGTAATAAATCCACGGGAATCACATTCTCCTGAAATGTTTCTT